>OQWM01002382.1_pt1 | contig 12775 bp, 16 predicted proteins | sample 1691531 | NCBI WGS metagenome assembly OQWM01 (sample SAMN03418257, study PRJEB22391) | human gut metagenome | biome: human-gut; feature: organic feature; material: feces | host: Homo sapiens | place: Tanzania | collected 2013-01 | reverse complement strand
GGCCGGCGCATCAACAACACAGCCGTCCACCGCGAGCGTCCCCGAAACGTAGATCCCGCACTGCGAGCCCGTGGCCACGAGCGACCCGGTTCCGCGGAGCGTCAGGTCGCCCCACACCTCCATGCCGCACCGCGAGATGTCCACGTCGGGCGCGCTCGTCTCGGGCGGTCTTGCCGTTCGCGGCGGCGGGCGCGTTGTCGCCGCGGGCACGGGCTCCGGGGCGTCACCACCAGGTCGCCGTCGGCGCCGATGGCCTCGCCCGCGTAACCGTTAAGCTCCAGATGGTCGGCATCGGTCCAAGCCCATCCGGGACCCGATGCGCCCGGCTCGTAGTACGTCGCGCCCGCAATGATGAGGCTCTCCGCACCCGCGGCATAAGAAGGCCCGCCCAGCAAAACGCATAGGCAGGCCATGGCAGTAAACAGGATGTAGTGACGGCTAGTGTGGAACGCGGCAGCAAACATAACCGCTCCGATCTTCGCTAGGGCCAATGAAAACCGCGCCAGAAAACTACCTGGTAGCAGCAGTTATTAGTGTAGCGAGATCAAGCAAGGTACGAGGAAGAAACCGGCGATCGAACCCCGAAATTAGGTGTAAATCGTTTTGCCAGTCGGTGAAAGGAGGTAGAGTTTAGCCTGGGACCGCAGGCTATCACGGGCACGTCTTCGGTCTTTACACACTGCGGTCAAATGTCATAAGCGTGTGCCGAAACTGCAACCATAAGGCTATCCCCTTGGCTATAAATCGTAATTCTGCAACGTCGAAAAATTGATGAGTGATTGATAACGTGGGTGCCCCGATCGAACAGCTCGCTTGTAAAGCTTGACATATTTTTCAAATCCCTTTTGCACAGCGAATTCATTTCCGCGAAGGGCTTCGAACTCATTCTGGCGCAGGTGAGGACGTGTCTGTTGATCTATGTATTCCGGCCGGTCAACTATAACGGCCTTGGAATAATCAATTCCGCATCTATTCTCAGGGTCAGTAAAAAAGGCGTATGCATGGCGAATATGAGACCGAAAAGGTACAGCCCAAATATGTCCCTCTATCTCGACCAAAAAGACGATGTATGGACGATTTTGCTTTTGCTCCATCTCTTTGAACGGCGGAATCGGATGGTCTCTGTAAAAAGAGTCACTTAAGAATACGATTCGGGAATTCATTCAAACCCTCCAAAGAAGAAAATGCCTCCAACCCAAAGAGATTGAAGGCATCTTCTCAGTGGGCTTTCTTTTGATTCCGTTGGTCGCGCCCTACGACCAAAATCTTCTCAGTGGGCTTTCTTTTGATTCCGTTGGTCGCGCCCTACGACCAATTTCTGACATCAGTATACCCAAGATACAGATGATGTGGCAATCGTTTCGATGTTTAATTCCGGCATATTCAACCGTTATGTTCAACCCATCAAATATCAATCACATTTGGCCTGCTCTTCCGTCCTGATTCCTGCGATAACCTCGATCGCAACCCTCAGCTTGTGTAAGTCGCTCTTCTTGTAGATAGAACCGCAAAACGAATAATAGTCCAATGGAAAGATGCGTTTCTCAGACTTGAGCCCGAGGAGGCACTTCCTCTTGTAGCTGATCGATACTTGGGACACAACCGAATCGAAGTTCTTAATATCTGGACCATCAAGGATCACGGTATTGCGGTAAGCCTCAGGAGCAAGCACGGGGATACCCTTGGCTAGAAAACTACACTCACGAACGAAATCACGATACTTATCCTGCACGAGGTCAAGATCGAAAGAGTCGATCTTCACGTTTTCAGCTACGCCCCTTCCATAATTTTTGACCTCAAATAGAACGCATCGGTTGTCCCTATCATGGGAAAGGTAGGCGATGATGTCGGGTCTTTGGGCGGCCCAATATAAATATAGAGAGACGAATACGGCCGCCAGGGCACCGACCGCCGCCAACACATTCACACAAAAGCTTGCATTCTCGAGCATTGGCTACCTTCCTCCGTCCATTTTTACCATCTCGTCCCGGCACCTCTCCACAAGCTGCGACGGCACAAGCTCAAACTTTGTCGGATCGAGCTGATAAAGGAACCCATTTCCAACGTGAACGCTTTCGTCCATTCGCTCTTTAAGTACCTTGTCGTCCGTGCATGCGTCCGTAGCTATCCGAGCAAGTTGCAACTTCTCGTAATTTGAGCTCGAAGCGTCGAAAATTACAAGCATTTTCATCGGGTTTTGAATCAAATCGAGCAAAAAGATATAGTCGATGGGCTCTCCAACAATGGCCTCAAGAGTTGCGACCCCATTGGCTATTTCTATCGTTTTCATGGGAGTTTTGTCTCTATATGAGTATTTGCTCGCTTGAGCATTGCTAAATATCGCGAAACAGCACCGCTGTTATTGCGTCTGGGCACCGGGGCCGACGACGGCCCCGGTGCCTTTTTATTGCTGCCGGTCTATCCGCGGCGCTGCCGCATGTTGGCCTCGCCCATGTCGACCCAGACCGCGTTGCGCGCGATCCTGTCCATGATCGCGTCGGCATATACCTCGCCGCCGAGCCTCGGGTGCCAGTCCTTCTTCTTGAACTGGGTGCAGAAGACGGTCGAGGCCGTGCCACACCTCAGCTCCATCAGTTTCAGCAGCATCGACCTGAACTCGGTATCGAACGGGCGGTCGCGTTCTACGACGGCCCGTTCACCGACCTCAGCCTCAAGACCTCCCTGGCCCTGGTCCTTCTCGACATGTGGAACCTCCTCGTTCACTCGGCCGCATGGCAGCCCGAGCGTAACGGTGGTGGGCGAGGATGCATTTAATGGCGGTGCCGAACGGCAGTATTTGCCCGGGTGGACGGCGGTGCTGATTCGCAATATAGGTGGTGCCGAAAGGGCCTAGGACTCACCGAGAAGCCGATCAACAGAATTGCGACTGAGCGCTTCGTGATTATGGCGAGGGCCGCGCTTTCGGGGGACTCCTACTACGACGAGCTGACCGTCTCCTCGCGCGCGCCGCATCCTCGTGAAAAGCTTCGACGCTGTGACGCGCGACTTCGTGATCGTGGGGGCCAATGCCGGCGAATACGGGTTCATAGCGGGAGCCCAGGTCGCGTTCCTGCAACGCGTCATGGGTCTGGTCGTCGGCAAGGAGGCCGTTGATAAGGACGAGGTGGCGCGTGCCCTTGCCAACGAAGCACGGGCCGCGCTCGCGGCCCAACCCTCGACGGGCAAGCACCTGCGTGTGGCGGCTCCGGGCGGCAGGCGCTGTGGCCAAATTAAAGGGTCTTCGAGAACAACACAGCTTCGCGCGGACGCGCCGTAAACGCTGTCGCCCCCACACGGGGCCACTTCATGAAGCCCGCCGTCAAACAATGGAGCATCCGAAAAATTCTCGGGCGCTCCAAAACCAAGTCCATCTTTATTTGCTGCTACCGCTTCTTGAGCAGCACCCAATCGAGGTCGGGCTCGAACACGCGCGGCTTCCAATCCCCGGCGATTTCGTCGATGTGCAGTGATATGCGCCTGTCACGCTCGTCAAAGTAATCGAGTCTGAGCTCGTCGAAATCGGGCACGTTTTCATGCTTTAGGCAGAAAAGGCACTTCTTGTTCACGATGCTGTTGGGAGGCAGCGTGAAAGAATACGAGTTATGGGCATCCTCCTCGCCATACTCTGAAGTTGTCACTTCAGTAACCTTTTCCCCCGCAGCTCGCTTTTTCTCTGTGTATTCGATTTGCACAGTTTTAGCGACTTCCTTGCCGTTCCTGTAGGGAACAACATCGACGTTTCGGACCACCCGCGAACGTCCCGTCGTGTTCTGGAACTCGAGCTTGAGCGGCACAACAAGCAAAGATTGCCCGCCGTCCTCGTGAAATCCCCATCTCTTCTTATTGTCAACGACCGTGCGTTTAGCGTAAATTCTAAGCTTTCCCTTGCGATCAAGCCACCTTGTAATGAGCATAATTACAAAGCTGCTAAAGAAGCCTATGAACCCGCCAATGAGAGTATCGGCACTGCCGGCTAAGAGGAATGCGAGATGTTGCACAAGGCCTTCCCTTCTAGTCTCTTAAACAAATTGCGAGTCTACACCTTGTCCGCAACGTCCGCGAGCTCGTTGCCCAACGTTTGGTGACAATCACGTGGCACCCCTCTTGAACGCCTCAAGGTCGTGTGTGTCTCCTACAGGTGGAACTGCTGCTCGGTGAGCCACCTGCTCGTCGGAAGGGAGGTCAACATCAGGGTGACCGAGTCGACGGTCGAGGTGTTCCTGGCTGGAGAGCGAGTGGCGCACCCGCCCATGCCCTCCGGGCCGCGCAACCGCCACTCCACCAGGGAGTCCGACGTGTCACTTACAGGGTAGCGTCCCGAATGACGCTCCTATGGGCTGTCAAGTCCTTTACTGGCCGACATTTTGGCATTCAGGTAGCGGTCGTATTCGCGTCTGATTTCCTCGTGGGGGCATACGTCTCTTTCTATTTCGCTGAGTCTTACATTCGGCACGTTAAGCTCTCGGGCAATCTGCTGCTGGGTCAGGCTGAGCGATTTTCTCATCGCCGCAAGTTCCTCGCCCCGGGCGTACTTCAGCCTCATGGGGTGCCGCAACGTCGAGTAAACCTCCCTGGCTATGAATCTCTTTAGGCAGCGCATGGCCTCTCGCTTCGTCTTGCCGTCGGACTTGCGCTTTGCCATGTAGGCGAGCGTTCTCTCGTCCCCGCTCATCCTGCTTACGGCAATCATGTGGAGAGCTTTATTGGCCTGCCTGTTCCCGCCGCGGTTGAGCCTGTGCCTGTCGGTCTTTCCGCTGGAGGCGGGAATGGGGGACACGCCGCAGATCGAAGCGAAACTTGCCTCGCTCGGGATGCGCTCCGGGCTGTCGCCCGCGGCGATCGCGAGTTCCGCGGCGTTGACGGTGCCGCACCCCTTCACCTGCAGGAGGGCTGGCGCATTGGCCTCGATGAGCCGATGCATGGCACTCTCCAGTTGGCCTGCTTTCTCATCGAGCTCCAGCCAGGTCCTGGCGAGCGCCCTCAGGGACGCAAGCAGCGGCCCGGCGACGTCGTCTTCCGCATTCGGGCGGCAAGACCCCAGTTTCCTGTACAGGCTCGCTCCCTTGAGCGGCCGGTATTTGGTCCTGACCCGCTCCGGGGCCGACACCAAGAGGGAGCCTATGGCGTTGGATACGCTGGTCATGGTGTTGACGTGTATGGATCTCGCCACCGTAAGGGCGCGCAGGCCCTCAACCCACTCGTTGTGGGACTTCGGCACTATGCCCTTTCCGGCAGCCACCGCGCGGGCGGCGTGCTCGGCGTCGATGCCATCGGTTTTGCCCTCTCCGACTCGCCTCTTTTCCCTCTTGGGGCGAAGTACTTCGAAGACGTCATAGCCGCGTTCCATGAGGTAGGAGCATAGACCGGCGCCATACGACGTCGTCCCCTCCATGCCTACCGCCACGCAGCCCGACGGGTCGCCGATTTCCTCCGCAAGTTGTTTGTAGCCCCATGTGGGTAAATTCAGTCGGCACTGACAATGCTGTTGTCAGCCATGTTGAATCCTCCCTATTCCACGAGTAAGGCAACCTCGCGCTAGTGCTTGTTGAGCCGCTTCTCGTCGGTTGCCACCCCCGCGTTGGAAAGCCCGGTCGTGCCGCCCTGGACACCGCCAGCCTTGCCGCCATAGAACAGCCAAGGCTTCACCTCCTTGAACACAGAGGCGTCGCCGTCGTGGCCGTCCGGCAGCGCCTTGGCCGCCTTCACATTGCGTACGGCCTGCCAGCCGCAGCTCCTACTCTGCGCGCTCGTCTGCCGCCCGGGCCTTCACCTGCTCGATCACGCCGCGTAGGGCATCGGCTGCCTCTGCGGTCTTGGCGGCCTCGGCCACCTGGCCCTCAAGCTCCTTGATACGTACCTCTTGCTTGGCGAGAAGGACCTTGAACTCGTCGGGGCCATCGTCGGTGGCGGCAACTTCTTCTTCCGCATGCTGCACTTGTTCGTCTGTTTACCCTTGCGGGTGCTGCTGCGTCTCCGTCGCCTGCCCACATCGGTGTCCTCCTTCATGGGAACCACTTTCGTGAATCACGCAGGCAGGAGCCCGACCGAATGCATGTTAGGAGCAGGGTATTTCTCTGTCACAAGAGCGTAGTCAGCTCGAACTAAATCACATTTAGTATTGTGCCACTTTCGAAGAGCTCAAAGCTTTAGCACAATCTATAAGGTAGCAGCTGTAAATCTGCTATCCTAAGCATGTTCCAAATTTCCGCAATAGAGAGGAAATGGTATATGGAGGCAATAGACTACATACCTAGGCTGGTGAGAGCCTGTTTAGAGAATGACAGAAGACTCGTAGAGTCAGTCTCGCTCACGGTGTCCCGCAAGCTGAGACGTGATCGTCCTGATCTCGCTTCGGAGATCGCTGGGGCGCTTGCAGCATCTGACATGAGAAGCGAGGCTACCCGTGCAGCCGAGATAAACCCGCTACCGATCGACCGAGAGACCCGCTTCTCTCTCGTAGAGTTCATAGAGCCAATCGAGCTACCGGACCCCATTCTTGATGCTGCAACCACAAAAGAGCTTGCCGACTTTCTCAAGGAAAGAGGTCTGATTCAGCGGTTTTTCGAGGATGGGATCGAACCCTCGAACAGTATCCTCTTCATTGGCGCTCCGGGCGTGGGTAAGACATACGCGGCCAACTGGCTTGCATACAAGCTCGCTCTTCCGCTCATAACGCTCGACCTCGCAACTTCGATATCCAGCTATCTCGGTCGATCCGGACAAAACATCAAGAGCGTCTTCGACTATGTCCGCGCACAGCCTGCGGTGCTCTTCCTGGACGAGTTCGACGCAATTGCGAAGCGGCGTGATGACGAGGGTGACCTCGGCGAATTGAAGCGCCTAGTGAACGTTCTTCTCAAAGAAATCGAGACATGCCCTAAGGGCAGCATCGTGCTTGCAGCTACAAATCATCCGGAGTTGTTGGATAGGGCGATTTGGCGGCGCTTCGACAGAGTTATAGAGGTGCCGCTTCCCGAGGAGAACGAACGCATGCGACTCTTCGAGAGACACTTGCCCAGCGACCGCTTCACGCTCTCGCAAGATATGCTCTTCCTCATGGTCGAGAAGAGCGCGGGCATGAGCGCCGCAGACATTTGCAAGCTTTGCGAGCACATTAAGCGCCAATCAGTGATGAATCCGGGCGAGAGCATAGAGATCATTTCTCTGAGCGAGCTGTACTCCAAATGCAAACCTCAAACGAAGCAGGAGAAGAGTGAGGCGTGCATAAAACTCAGAGAAATTAACCCAGCCCTTACCGTGCGAGACATTGCGCGGATCGTCGGAGTCGGCGCCTCGACGGTCTCCCGCTACATGAAGGAGGCATAAGCCATGTCCGACCCGCTGCCAATCCTTGCTCACGGCGAATCATATGCTCAGCCAGTTCAGAAGAAAACCGGTGGAGGTTCCAAGCCACGGCCACACGAGTACGAAGAGGCTAGGAACCGCCTCCTTGCTAATATCGGCGCCGTGTCCAGGCAGATGCAGACCGACCCTGATTCCTACCTCGAGGAAAAGGTGGTCTGTATACGTATGGAGCCCAAGTTCGAAGCAAAGTCCTATGCACCCTCGTCGGTGCTCACCTCTTCGGACGAGTTGCAAGTCATCGGCGGCAGGAGATACAAGACAGGCAACGTGCAACCTCAGAAGAACAGTAATGACGAAGATGCAGGAGAGCAGCTCGAGTTCGCAAAGCTCTACTTCCTGCGCACGACCTCAAAGGGTCTTGCCGATTTTGAAAACGCGCTTCGCACCGGGTCAAACGAATCGGACGCATGGCGCAACGAGGTAATGTCCATCCGTTCCTTCGACCTGCTTGAGCCGGGCGAAAAGATACTTGGCTTCGATGCGGAATGGAAAGAGGGCCTGGTCGAAGCCGTGCTTCATCCGCTCCAAGAAAGCGCCGAGGATGCCGTAGACCTGTTCTGCAAGGCAGCAGGACTCGGTCGTGACGAAATCGAGGTACGGTCATACAAAGACGGCGTTACATTCATCGCCGCACAGTTGAGCAGGGAAGCTACTATGGCAGCAGCGAGAATCAACCCGCTGCGCACGGTTCACCCGATGGGAAGAATCGCCTTCGAGCCGATACGGAGCGCGATGAGCGCACCAGCACCGCAGGTTGCTGCGGCCCAGAATGTCCCACCTGTGACCGTCGGCGTCTTCGATGGTGGATGCAATCCCAATGTCCCGCTCCTCTCCGGCTATGTCAATGCGCATGATGCCGTTGCATCGCTGCCCGACCAAGACGGCATCGACCATGGAACGGGTGTATGCGGAGCCGTGCTGCATGGCGAGCTTTCTGGTAAGGGAGCTAGTGACGTCCTTCCTGCGCCCGAGGTGAAGGTTGAGAGCTTTCGAGTGCTGCCACCGAGCGATCCCATCGACATTGACCTCTACGAATCGATCGACGCTATCGAGTACGTAGTCGGGCATAATCCTGACATCCAACTGTATAATCTCTCATTTGGCCCCGCTGGCCCCATTCTCGACGATGACATCAGCCGCTTCACTTATGCGCTTGATGTGCTGTCGTACAACCGCGATGCCGAGCCGCCCCTCTTTTGCATTGCGGCCGGCAATGACGGCGATTTGCCAAGCCCAGATAATCGTGTGCAGTCACCAGCGGATCTGGTCAACGGCATCGGAGTTGGCGCGTTTTGTATATTGCCTGATGGTACGAAGGCACGCGCTCCGTATAGCTGTGTTGGTCCGGGAAGAGAGGGTGCCAAAATCAAGCCCGACCTCCTTGAGTATGGAGGGGACATCAACAAGCCATTCGTGGTGGTTGCCTCAAGCGGAAATGCTTTAGGCGCAAGCGCGGGTACCAGCTTTGCATCTCCTTTACTCGTCCACAAGCTTGGCAGAATGATGTCGCGAAGCGAGGATATCTCACAGCATCTCGCCCGGGCTCTGGTCCTCCACAATTCGAAGCACAGTGATAGCTTTGTTCGAGAAGAGTACGGTTTCGGCATTGCTCCAGATGATCCATCGAGTTGTCTGAGCTGTGACGACAACCGCGTCACCACGCTATATCAAGGCATGCTCAGACCTAAGCAGCTTGTCTCGCTGCCGATATTTGCCCCCGGCATCGAGTCGGCGAAGGGGCTTATCACAATCAGCTGGACCATCGTTGCAGTCTGCGAAACGAATCCCAATGATTCGGATGCATACACCTCAAGCTGCATAGTAGATACCCTCATTCCTCATGCCAACAAATACACGTACTCGCTCAAAGGTACAAGCTATAGGCATACGGTGAATCTCGCCACCGAGGAGGGGCGTATCAAGGCAGCTGAACTTGAACTGCAGGGCTACACCTCATCAACCTTGCCGGTGAGCAAGCCTGCAAAGAAGTACTGGGAAGAGTCAGAGTTACGAGCCAACGATATGAAGTGGGACAGTGTCATTAGCAGGACACAGCGCATGAAATCAAGCTCATTGTATGACCCGAAGCTGACGCTCCAATCCTTATTCCGTAATAATAACGATCCCGATGCGCTCACTCGTTACTATGCGGTCGTGACGGTCGATGCTCCAGGCTACAATGGCAGTCTTTACAACAGTACGCTCCAGGAGTATCGCAACTTGCAGCCAATCAAGCTCAGGATTGAGCCGCGTCTTGAGGCACGGAGTTAATAGAATGGACGGCCATCGTGCATAATTGCCTGATGGCCGTCCTGCTACATACAAAGCAATAGGATAATATTAGGCAGACAGAACGATGCCTCTCTCGTCGAGCAATCTGTCTACCGCGTTGAACAACTCTTGAAAGTTTCCAAGGGTCACATTAACGAACTGATACTTTAGGTCTTCGGAATGTGAACTCTCTCCGAAGAGCTCAGTAATCCCTGAGTTGAATTTCGACTTGCCATGGCGGCCTTCTCCTTTGAAGAAGGTCGCCATGGCCCCATTCCGGTCTTGTGATTATTCGCTGATTATTGCATCAGTTTTGCTACGCCGTTCCATGCCGCACTGCAACGCCGCTCCATGGTAGGCTGATACACGTTGACACGAAGAGCCTGTACGCGCCTAGCATGAGGCGTTTTCTTTTCCAAAACAATCCAGATGGCACGAAGCGTGCGGTAGTGTCGCGATCGTTGGTGTAGGTCTCGGTTCTCAAGGGTAGCCGGAGTCGACCCGAGGAACCGAGAATCGCCTAGAATGCCGTCATCCTAGCGTATGTCACGCCGCCTTCCCGCCGGGAATCGGGCTGTCGGCCACGCCGAGCGCGATGAACCTGGCCACGTGCTCGGCGACGGCGCCCTCGACGGCCCTGCCGATGGAGTCGTCGTTGAACCAGCGGCGGCCGACCCACTCCTTGTCCATCTCGGCGAACACGGCGCCCATCATCCTGATGGGCTACTTCCTGCTCGGGAACACCTGTATGACGCGGCTGCGGCGCTTGAGCTCGCGGTCGGTGCGCTCCTGCACATTCTTGGTGCGCAGGCTGACGTGGTGCTCGCAGGGGAAGTCCAGGTAGCCCAGGGCGTCGGCCTCGGCCTTCTCGAGCACCTCGGCGGCCTTGGGGCAGACCCCCCCGATCTGATCGGTGACGAGCTGGGAGCTCGAGTCCGGGCTCGCCGACTGCAGAACCAGGCTCGCCGCAGCGGCACGCGTGGACGGCGTGTACAGGGAGCGCGCCCGCGCCATCAGCGGGGGGGGTGCTGCGACCGCGAGATACGCGGTAGCGACCTTGGCCGCATGTGGGCGCTTCTGCAGGTTCGAGCGGAAGGATGTGAAGTGATGGGCGAAGACGTGAAATGGGCGTTGGGCATTGCGGTCACGGCGCTCGTGCTCGTGGCGTTTCTGCCGCTCGTGCCGGTCGTCCTGGTGCCGGGGCCGTGGAAGACTAGGGGGCGCGTCCGAGACCGAAACCCCCCGTTGGAGGGGCCGTCCGGGCCGTCCGTTTTTTGTCCGGGCGAGCTGAGATGCTTTTATCGCGATACGCGCAGATGGGAAGCACATCACTGGTATGATGGGCAAAAGGAGGAGATTATGAACACGACCGCAAGCTACACCGCCATGGGAATCGCCAAATACGTAGTTGACAAATGCTATAAAGACAACAAGCCGGTCAGCAACCTACAGCTACAGAAGATGCTGTACTTCTTGCAACTAACTTTCATCAAGGGGTACGACTCGCCCCTGTTCGACGACACGTTCGAGGCATGGCAGTACGGCCCGGTCATCCGCGACGTATACGTCAAGTTCTCCGAGTTCGGCGGTTCGCCCATAAAGATGATTTTCCCTGACGCAGTCCGCTTCGAGAACGACGAGCAGGAAGATTTCATCAACACCATCATCGAAAAACTGCGAGGACTTTCTCCCTGGAACCTCGTACGGGTCTCCCATGCGAAGGGGTCCCCGTGGGATGAGGTCTACAATAGGCGCGGACAAGACAAGGGAATCATCCCAAACGGTCTCATCGTCGCGGCCGCAAAGGCGGACCAGAATGGCTGAGAATCAAGAAGTGCCCGCCGGCATGAAAAGAGCCCTTGAGATTCTGACGAGCGTTCTCCAAGCCGCAAACGGCGACTATCTTGAGAAATCGATGCTCATTGTTCCCGACGTCGAGGCGGACTCCGATGAGACACAGAAAAGGGATGCGCTGACCAAACTTCTGGAAACCTTAGCGTCCGACGACCCAGGCCTCTCCCTCTCGGATGAAAACATCGCCGACGTCAAGGCCTTCTTCGAAAAGCTGTACGGCGGGCAGGTGAAGTTCCGCCATAGATACTCGGACGTCTGCAACGTCGTGTTTGACTACAAGGATTGCGAGCTCGACCCGACGAACGTCCCATACCCCGTAAGCCGCTTGGCCGACAACATGGGCAAGGTCCTGACAAGCATGCTGGAAGACCGACCCCGCTCGGAGCAGGCCGATAGTGTACGTAAGCTGTGCGACCACATCGAGCTTGAGAAGACGCGCCTACTCCACTACACGGAGCAGATGAAGATGATGTGCTCCTTCGAGGAAAGGAGCACGCAACTAGACGAGCAAATTAAAGAGCAGCAGGAAAAGACGGAAAGCGAAATCAAACGTCTGGAAGATGACTCGCTGAAGCGAATTGAGGAGGAAAAGAGAGAGGCGCAGCGTGAAAACGTGTCCGTCCTCGGCGTGTTCACCGGCATCGTCGTCGCCTTCGTCGCGGGCCTGACCTTCTCCTCATCCATCCTGCAGAGCATCGACAGGGCGAGCATCTACAGGCTATGCGCGATGGCGACAGTGATAGGAGTATTCCTATTCGACACGATAGCGATCCTGCTCTCGTTCCTGGGAAAGGTGACCAGAGTTGAATGCCCTGACCTGGCCAAGATCGTGAAGATCGCAAACTTCATCGCCCTCGTCTTCCTCGCCGCCGCGGTCTTCGCGAGATTCTTCATCCCTATGCCAGCTTACAACTAGCAGGAAGCGGAAACACCTACGACTAATCAGGGCCGCCCTCCGGGGCGGCTCCCCGCTTTTCGCGGCGGGGCGCGATTGATTGGAGGTGACGCTTGGACGCCGACGAGCCGCTGGCGAACCCGCGTCACGAGACATACTGCCACGAGCGCGTTGCGAGCAGAACCCAGAGGCAGGCGAAGCTCGCCGCGTGGCCCGAACGCTCGCGCTGGAAGCCCGAGACGGTGGACAACAAGATCTGCAAGCTCGAGGCCGAGCAGGAGGACAAGGCTAGGATTGCGAGCTCCATCCAGGGCGTCATGAAGCGCGTGAAGGCAAAGGGCGTGCCCGTGGTGGTCTACGAGCCCACGCTGGACGCGCCGGAGTTCTTCG
>OQWM01002380.1_pt1 | contig 12786 bp, 8 predicted proteins | sample 1691531 | NCBI WGS metagenome assembly OQWM01 (sample SAMN03418257, study PRJEB22391) | human gut metagenome | biome: human-gut; feature: organic feature; material: feces | host: Homo sapiens | place: Tanzania | collected 2013-01 | reverse complement strand
CCCCTCGTTGAGCATCGTGGCGATGTTCTGGATGTACTGCGGCCTCTTGAAGCCGTTGCAGATGATTATCAGGTTCTTGTCCACGAGCTTGTCTGCCTCCAGTTTGCGGATAAGATCCAGATCGTAGGCGGAGGATGTCTCCAGATGGACATCGCTCTTGAGAGCCTGCTCTATGACAAACTTGAACTGGGAACTCTTTGTGCAGTAGCAATAGTGATGGTCGCCCTCGTAGCTGACCTTTGACATTGCGTTGCGGAACATTCTCTTGGCCCTCTGGATCTGAGATGTGATCTTCGGGAGATAGGTGAGTTTCAACGGCGTGCCATATTCCTTGATGATTCCCATCATATCGATGTCATTGACGAAAAGATTGCCGTCCTCCACTCTGAATTCGTCCTGCGGAAAATCGAAAGTCTGATCCACAAGATCGATGTACTTGTTCTTCATCCTAAAAAAACTGTAAACCTATAATGTTCGACATAAGTAATGATCCGCCGATGATGCCTCATCCGGCTTCGGCGTGCAAATATAGGTACGAAAATTAATATTTTGACCCAAATTTGAAGAAAAATCAGAAAGGGTTGCTATTTTTGTAGAATATGATGGCAAAATCCTCGTTTTTTTCTTTGATGGCCACCCTGGCCACCGCCGCCGCGCTGAGTTTCTCGTGCAGCACTACACGTGTTCTTGAAGAGGGACAGTACCGCCTGGCATCCAACAAGGTGGAAGTCATAGGCAACAGCAAGTTCAACACAAAGAAAGTCGAGTCCTACATCAAACAGAAGCCGAACTCGTACATAATCTTCGGCTGGAATCCGTTCCTGAACCTCTACAACTGGTCCGGCAGGAATCCCGACAAGGCCATCAACCGCTTCATCCGAAGTATCGGGACCGCGCCTGTGGTCTATCAGCCGTCTCAGGTCGAAGCCTCGATCGAGAACATCAACAGGCATCTTGAATATCTTGGCTACTACGGTTCGGACGTGCGGAGCGACATCGAGGTAAAAGGCCGGAAAGTTAATGTGACATATTCAATCACTCTTGGCAAACGGTTCAGGATAGGGGATATAACCTATTCGGTGCCGGACGGAGAGTTCAAGGAGGATTTCCTTGCCGACACTTCCGCGACCACAGTGCGGTCTGGCGACTACCTCTCCGAGGACACTTTGGAAAAGGAGACGGAGCGCTGCGCCTCCGCTATGAGACGCAAAGGCTACTTCGGCTTCACTAAGAACTACTTCTCGTTCGAGGCGGACACACTCAACTCCCCGGACACGGCCGGCCTTCTGATGATGGTCAAGGAATATACCAGAAACCAGACTCCTGAATATGCCCGTCCGCACCGGAAATATACCTTGGGCGAAGTCTCCATCTCCTACGACAAAGACCTGAGATTCAATGACAAGGTGCTTAGGAATATGTGCACTCTCCATCCCGGAGACCAGTACGATGAGAATGAGGTGAACACGACATATTCCAGGCTTTCCGCATTGAGGATGTTCAGCGGGGTCAACGTCTCCCTGAATCCCCGTGACTCTGGAATAGTGGACTGCGACATCAACCTCACCAGATCAAGGATGCAGGGCTTCAAGGTCAATCTGGAAGGCTCCACGAACTCGACCGGTCTGATCGGCATATCGCCGCAGCTGAATTATTACCATAAGAACATATTCCACGGTGCCCAGTGGCTGAATCTGGGATTCCTCGGCAATTTCCAGTTCAAGTACGATGACAGGAGCGTCAAGTCCAACGAGTTCGGTGTCTCCGCCGGTCTGAGTTTCCCGGAGTTCCTCGGTCTGCCGAATTCCATATTCAAGGGACCGTCCGTGCCACGCACCGAAATCAACGCTTCATATAACTACCAGAACCGTCCTGAATATACGAGGAATATGATCTCGACATCCTACGGTTATTCTGGCTCTCTGCGTAACGGAAGGTTCTTCTATCAATTCTACCCGATACAGGCCAAGATCGTCAGGCTGACGAATCTCGACCCGAACTTCTACACGACTCTTTCCGGCAACCCGTTTATGAGGGACGCCTACCAGAACCACTTTGATGTCGGCTCAGGTCTCGTGGCCTACTACACGACCAGCACAGCCTTGGTTCCGAAGGAGACTTATGAATATGCCCGTCTGCAACTCGATGCATCCGGCAATGTCCTGAGCCTGTTCAACAAAGCGATGAAAAGTGATGAATATGGCTCCAGGCTTATCTGGAACACTCCATATTCCCAGTACATCCGCACGGAACTGACGTTGGGCAAGACGTTTGTGTTCGGCAAGAATGGAGGGCAAGCCTTGGCGATACGCCTTCTCGGAGGTGTCGGCTACGCCTACGGCAACTCATCCACAATTCCGTTCGAGAAACAGTTCTACAGCGGCGGCGCGAACAGTATGCGTGGCTGGCAGGCCCGTTCCCTTGGCCCGGGCAACTCAAAGGCTGACACGACGTTCGTGATCCCAAGCCAGACCGGTGACGTGAAGTTGGAAGCCAATCTGGAGTACCGTTTCCCGATGTTCTGGAAGTTGTGCGGTGCCGTCTTCACGGATGTCGGCAACATCTGGACCCTGAAAGAGACCGACGGAGACGATGGCTCCCACACCCATTTCGACCTCAAGAACCTCGCCGCCAGCCTTGCCGCCGACTGGGGCATAGGCCTCCGTGTGGACCTTAACTTCCTGATTCTCCGTCTCGATATGGGTATGAAAGTCTATGACCCGTCCCTCGACACCGCCCGCTGGCGCTCCCCGTCCCAATGGCTAAAGAAAGACGGCTACACCCTCCACTTCGGTGTCGGGTATCCGTTCTAGAACATAAACATCTCTGTTTTGATGAGCAAGACACTCGCAATTCCCGAATTTTGCACGTTACCAAAATTCGGGAATTGGAGGTCTCCGCTCATTATGAAGGATCTATGTGTTTATAGTCTTCAAATGACAACACCTATCGTAACCTCAGTGCGCAGACGTTCTCGACGTGCTGTGTGTGGGGGAACATATCGACTGGCTGGACGGCGGTGATATCGTACTTGTCGGCGAAAAGGGCCAGGTCACGGGCCTGGGAGGCCGGGTTACAGCTTACATAGACCATACGGGCAGGGGAGGCCTCAAGGATGACCTTGGCGACATCCGGATGGATGCCGGCGCGAGGAGGATCGAGAATTATCACATCAGGCTGACCGTGCTCATTGATGAAATCACGTCTCAGGACATCCTTCATGTCACCGGCGAAGAACTCACAATTAGTGATGCCGTTCCCGGCGGCGTTCACCTTCGCATCCTCAATCGCCTCGGGAACATATTCGATGCCAACCACTTTGGCGGCCTTGCCGGAGACGAACTGCGCGATCGTGCCGGTCCCTGTGTAGAGGTCATAGACGATCTCGTTGCCGGTCAACTCAGCAAAATCCCTCGCGACCGAGTAAAGCTTGTAGGCCTGCTCGGAGTTGGTCTGGTAGAACGACTTAGGACCTATGCGGAAAGTCAAGCTTTCCATTGTCTCACGGATTGTCGGCTCACCCTTGTAGAGAATGCACTCCTGATCACCGATCGAGTCATTCAACTTATTGTTGATGATATAGTAAAGCGATGTGATCTGAGGAAACGCTTCAGCAATGGCATCCAGCATTTTCTCCCTGTCCTCACGGTTCTCGTAGAAGAAGCACATTATCACCATCAGGTCGCCCGTGTCGGTCGTGCGGATGAACATATTCCTGACATAGCCCACGTTCTGACGGATGTCAAAGAAATCCAGACCGTTTTCGACAGCATACTTCTTGATGAAAAGCCTGATGTCATTGGACGGATCCTTCTGAAGGTAGCAGTGCTTGATGTCCAGCACCTTGTCGAAGAACTTACCTACGTGGAATCCAAGTCCCATACGGTCGTTCTCCGGAACGCTCTCAATGTCCTCGCCCTTCAGCAGCCATCTTTTCGATGAGAAAGTGAATTCCAGCTTGTTACGATAGTACTGGATCTTGTCTGACGGGATTGTCGGGCGGATCTCCGGCACATTAAGATGACCGATACGTACCAACTGGTCATAAACCTGTTGACGCTTGGCCTCAAGCTGCATCGGATAGGGGAGAGGCTGCCATTTACAGCCACCGCAAACCCCGAAATGCTGACAGAACGGCTCCAGACGATCCTTTGACGGAGTCACGATCCTCTCGACAAAACCTTCGTAATAATTCTTGCTCTTTTTGGTGACACGGATGTCAACCACATCACCCGGAACAGCGAACGGCACAAACACAACGACACCGTTCCAATGCGTAAGTGCCTTGCCTTCAGCTGCACAGGCCTCGATCGTAATGTTCTCCAACAGGAGATCTACTCTTTTTCTTCCCATAAATATTCCCACTCAGCCGCAACCGGCGTTATATTAATTGTCAAACTCGTGGAACAAGGACTGGGAGATGTTGATCATAAAGTCTCCCATCGCCTCAAGCTCCGCCAACATATCAAGGTAATAGTTGATGGAGAGGAACTTGTCCGCTCCTTTCTCAATCTGGAGAATGCCCTCGTCACGAAGAGTGTTCCTCGTCTCGTTGATCTTGTCCTCGGCATTGTAGGCATTGTTGATGTCCTTAAGCTCACCATCCACAGCAAGTCTCATATTCGAGACCATCACAGCGAAAGCCTGATTGACCTTGCCGATCAGCAGGTTGACCTTGCTTATAGTCTCATCATCGAAATCAAGCTTGTGGACACGCAGGCGGGAAAGCAGACGGCTGATGTTCTCACAACTGTCGCCAAGACTCTCTAACTCGCTGATCACACGGTAGATGACCTTGACCTCTCGTGCCTCGTGATCGTTCATAGACTCTGTCGTGAGGCTGTTCAGGAACGCTGCGATCTCATATTCAAACCTGTCCGTCACCTCCTCGCACTTGACCAGTTTCTGCCGATATTCCTCAAACTTGTCCGGATCCTTTTCATTCACAGCCAGTTTTACATACTGGAAGCCATCCTGGGCAGTCACTGCGAAGTTCACAGCCTCCTTGTACGCCTGTTCGATTGAGATTGAAGGAGTTCCGAAAAGTCTGCCGCTGCCGATGAACTTCAGATGGAAGTCTCCTTTCTCAGGCGCCGGCTCCTTGATCCACTTCGTCAGCAAATCAGCGAACGGCTTGCGGAACCAGACCAGAACCAATGTCGAAATGGTGTTGAACAGGGTGTGGACACAAGCTATGCCGAATACCGCGGTCATCTGAGAATCAAGACCAAACAAAGAAACCAGTCCAAGATTGATCTTTATGAATATATTAAAGAATATCAGCACAAAGACAGCGCCGGCCACATTGAACACGGTGTGGGCGAGCGCGGCCCTTCGCGCCTGGACACCAGCTCCGCTGGCGGCGATATTGGCTCCGATAGTGGTTCCGATGTTCTCTCCGAGAACCATAGCGGCAGCCATCGGGAACGGCAGCCAACCAAGGTAGGCAAGCACCATCGTAAGGACAACCGTGACGCTGGATGACTGGAGGATGAATGTGACGACAACGCCGATAAGCATAAATATCAACACGGAACCGATTCCGTGCGAAGCCAGTCCGGCGATTGACCCGGCGATCTGAGGAACAGTGTCAATAGCTGGTATTGAGGACTTTATGTAAATCAGTCCAACGAAAACCAGTGACAATCCCAAAACTGCCTGACCGATGTTCTTGACCAGTGATTTCTTCATAAGTGTCATCACGAAACCGGCTCCAAGCAGCACAAACGCCAGAACCGTCACATCAAGCCAGAACCCGGTAGCCGCTATGATCCAAGCGGTTATGGTCGTACCGATGTTGGCGCCCATTATAACGCAGATGCCTTGTTTAAGCGATAGGGTAGCGACGCTCACAAGGCTGGCCACCAATATTGTCGTGGCGCTTGACGACTGGACAACAGCGGTGATTCCGGCGCCGGAAAGGATCTGCTTGAACGGCGTGCCTGAGGTCATCCATTTCTCGAAACGCCTGAGCCTATCGCCGCAGGATTTCTGAATTCCTGTGCTGAGCATCTCTAGTCCGAAGACGAAGAGCGCCAAAGCACCAAGAAGCGTCAGTAGTTGCAAAATCATATAGGGTAGTGTTTACAATACGTTCAACTTAACATAATCCAAATTGTATGACAGAATAGGCGAGTACCGTTACACAAGGGAAACTATTGATTCAGAATCGAATTTGGCTGGTGAGAATCCTTGTCTGAATGTAATTCCGTCACCGAGAATCTCAAATCCGGCCGTGGTTGCCATCTCGTTCAGCAATCGAACACTGGCGGCTGCCCAAGTGAACGATCCGAAGGCAAAGAATCGTCTGTTCTTGACCAATCTGTCACAGATTGCCTCCATCAACTGACGGACCGGTGGCAATATTCCGTTGTTATAGGTCGGTGAGCCAAGAATCACAGTGTCATACTTGAACACGTCACGCAAAGCGAACGAATAACTTTCCTCATTCAGATTGTGGAGCGTGAACGGAATGTTATGGTTCTTCAAGGATTCAGCCAACGCCAGAGCAGCCTTCTCAGTGTTGCCGTACATCGAGCCGTAAGCCAGGCAGACACCGTGCTCCAAAGGTTCATAACGGCTGAACTTGTCGTACAGTGAGACGATTTCAGGAATATGATTCTCCCAAACCGGGCCGTGAGTGCTGCAAATCCGGCATATCTCCAAACCGGAAAGCTTTTTGAGAGCGGCCTGAACCGGGGCGGCATATTTCCCGACGATGTTCGAGTAATACCTTGTCATCTCGTCTTTATATTCATTGAATATGTTTGACTGCGAGTCTATTACGCCTTCCGGGAAGGTTCTGAACGTGCCGAAGGCGTCACCGGAGAACAGGGTTTTCTCCTCAGGGCACCACGTCACCATCGTCTCCGGCCAGTGAACCATCGGAACCATAAAGAACTGAAGGCTTACGCTCCCGAGCGGAAGGGTCTCCCCTTCCTTTATCACCTTGATATTGTCGGTCAGACCTTGGTAACCTTCGATCATCGGCACAGCTTTGGCGTTTGTAACTATCGTACAATCAGGATATTCATCCCTAATCACGCTTTGGAGTGCGCTGTGGTCCGGCTCCATATGATTTACTACAAGATAGTCAATCTTCCTGTCCCCTATCTCGGCCTTGATGTTGGCAAGAAACTCGTCCCTAAACGCCACAGCAGCTGTGTCGATCAAGGCAATTTTCTCATCCTCAACCAGATAGGAATTATAGCTGACGCCAAAAGGAAGCGGCCACTGCCGCTCGAAGAGTTTGGTCTGGCGGTCGTTCACGCCAACAAAACGGATTCTTTCAGATAGTCTCATCTTATCAAAAATATGTTCTGCCATTGCGCCTATATGTGGCATTTGGCAAGTAATAGACAAATTTACGAAACTTATTCCGCTTTTTCTTAAATTTGCGTTCGGTTAGGCTGAAAAATAGCGGCCAATCCGCATTAACACAAATGTTACCCAATTTAACATTATTGTTTTTCATATTAATTGAACGATATTTAACTAATTATGTCGGATATTTATCAAAGAACGGGACAAAGCGCTATGCTTCCCCCTCTTCCAGAGCGGATGAGACCAAAAAATCTGTCTGAATATGTCGGACAGAGGCATCTTGTGGGTGAAGGATGCATCCTTAGAAAGATGATCGAGAACGGGAATCTGTCCTCTTTCATCCTATGGGGGCCTCCGGGTGTCGGGAAAACCACTTTGGCAGGGATAATCGCCCAGACTTTGTCAAGGGACTTCTACACCCTCTCGGCGGTCAGTGCAGGAGTGAAGGATGTCCGTGATGTCATCGACAAGGCAAGAGGAGCATCCGTGTTTTCCAACGGAGCGGCGCCTATCCTGTTCATAGACGAGATACATCGCTTCAACAAGGCCCAGCAGGATGCCTTGCTTGGCGCGGTCGAGAACGGCACGATTGTCCTGATAGGAGCCACGACCGAGAACCCGTCATTCGAAGTGATCACCCCGCTTCTGTCCAGATGTCAGGTTTTTGTCCTGAAATCATTGGAAGTCAACGACCTTCAGATGCTTTTGGACAGAGCCTTGAAAAATGACGTGCTGCTGAAGGAAAAGAATATTGAAGTCAAGGAAACCGAGGCTCTGTTCCGTTACAGTGGAGGCGACGGCAGGAAACTGCTTAACGTCCTTGAGATCGTCATAGACTCCTTCGCCGGCAAGGAATCACACATAGTCATTGACAACGAGACTGTTACCGGCTGCATTCAGGAGAATCTGGCGATTTACGACAAGGATGGCGAGATGCACTACGACATCATCTCGGCGTTCATCAAATCAATCAGAGGCTCTGACCCGAACGCCGCTGTCTATTATCTGGCAAGGATGCTGAACGGCGGAGAGGATCCGTTGTTTATCGCAAGAAGACTCTGCATCTCGGCCGCCGAGGATGTCGGACTTGCCAACCCGAACGCGATGCTGCTTGCGAACTCGTGCTTCCAGATTGTCCATCAGATCGGTATGCCGGAAGCCAGAATCCCGCTTTCCGAAACCACAATCTACCTTGCAAGTTCTCCTAAAAGTAACGCTGCGTATCTTGCGATAAACAAAGCTGTTGAAACCGCAAACAAAGACAAGGCGGCACCCGTGCCGCTATACCTGCGAAACGCACCGACCAAACTTATGGAGGAACTTGGATATGCGGACGGCTATAAATATGCCCATGACTATCCCGGTCATTTCGCGGATCTGGAATTTATGCCGACAGGCCTTGAAGGCACAGTATTCTACGAGCCGGCGCCTAACCCTCAGGAAGACAGGCTGAAAGCCTATCTTGAAGCCTGCTGGCCAAAGTACTACACAAAAAAGTAATACAGTTTACTATTTTTTCACTAAATTTGTGTCACGTTAATATAAAAAATAATGGTAACTGAGATCCTTATTCTGCTCGCCGGGCTTGCACTGGTCGTGCTTGGCGCCGACTGGCTTGTGGACGGCTCATCAACTATCGCAAGGAAAGCCGGGTTGAGTGAATTCGTGATAGGTTTGACTATAGTCGGCATCGGGACATCGACACCGGAACTTGTAGTCAGCCTGACAGGAGCCTTGAAAGGCAACGCCGACATTGCGATAGGTAACATAGTAGGTTCTAACATATTCAACACACTTTTCATACTCGGCTTCACCGCGCTTATAAGGCCGATCTCAATGACACGTGACAATGTCAAGACCGATATCCCGCTCAACATCATCACCACAGTTCTCCTGATCATATTCGGAATGCACTTCACGCTGTTTGGGATAGGCAACGACAACACGTTGTCAAGATTGGACGGCGTTATTTTCCTTATACTTTTCGCCGCTTATATGTACTGGTCCTTCAAGTCCGGGAAGGCTGAAGAGACCAAGGATTCAGCGGAGCCTGAAAGCGGAAAATTATGGGTGGCTATCCTGATGGTCCTGGGAGGATTGGCGGCTTTGATTTTCGGAGGCGACAAGTTCGTGGACAGCGCTACAAATATAGCCAGGATGCTGAACATCAGCGACAAGTTCATCGCGGTAACCATCCTCGCGGGCGGTACTTCGATGCCGGAACTCGTCACCTGTGTGGTGGCGGCGGCAAAGAAGAAAGGGCAGCTGGCTCTCGGGAATATCCTTGGCTCGAACATCGGCAATATCCTCATGATTCTGGGCGTTTCCGCTGTCGCCTACAAGCCGCAGCCCGGCTCCCCGTCAGGTCTGTCATTCTCAGGAATGACATTCGTCGATCTCGGAATATTGCTGCTCGGGGCCTTGCTGATCTGGGTAAGCGCGTTCACACGCAAAGGCCGGAAGCTGGACAGAGTCGAAGGGAGCATACTGCTCGCTTGCTTCGCCGGGTATATGACATGGCTGCTGATAAATCTGTAATGAATATATTAACACACAATAACGATGAAATTCAAACCAACAAATTACCAGCTTGTGAACGTCGGTTCCGGGAGAATATTCCAGGATGCCGGTTGGACATTGGCTGATCCGGAGGCTTCCGCGCCGTCATTGGTAAGGGCCGTGTATGAGAATGAGAAGTTTACTCCACGTGACGACCTCAAAGGGCTTTACAGATACGCCGAATGGCTTCCGATCAACAGAACGCTGAAAAATTCACACGCTCCTGTTACCTACAAGAGCAAGGGACTCGCCGAGCTTCTCGGGATGGAGAACCTGTACATTACCCTGTCCGGCTACGTTCCAAAGCGTGGTGCCAAGATGGAGACCTGCTCTTTCAAGGAGACCGAGGCGTTCTCTGTCTGCGCAAGGCTGCCGAAAAACGACAAGCACATCCTTGTGGTGCAGTCCGCCGGCAACACGGCCAGGGCTTTCGCTCGTGTCTGCTCCGACAACGACATCCCGATCGTGATCTGCATTCCTAACGATAACATCAATGATCTCTGGTTCCTGAAGAAGCTGAAATCCTGTGTGAAGGTAATAGCGACACCAAACGGAACAGACTACTACGATGCCATTGCCCTTGGAGAGAAGCTTTGCAAGGATTCCCGTTATCTGGCCGAAGGCGGTGCGAAGAACATTGCCAGAAGGGACGGAATGGGAACTACCCTGCTAAGTGCCGTAGAGACCATCGGACGTATTCCTGACGCATATTTTCAGGCAGTCGGCAGCGGAACCGGCGCGATCGCCGCTTGGGAAAACGCATGCAGGCTTGCCAAGGACGGTCGTTTCGGCGAGAACAAGATGAGGGTTTACTGCGCTCAGAACGCTCCTTTCACCCTTATGTACGATTCCTGGAAAGCCGGATCAAGAGACCTTGTGCCGATCACTCCGGAAGAGTCCAGAAAGAGCGCCGAGGTGATCCTCGCGAAGGTTCTTTCCAACAGAAAGCCGCCGTACAGCCTTGCCGGAGGCCTGTTTGACACACTCAAGGAGTCCAACGGCGACTTCTTCAAGGTCACCAACGATGACATTGTCTATTGGATGCTCCAGTTCTTCAACAAAGAGGGCTACGACATATTCCCGGCCGCCGCTTCCGCTGTGGCAGCTTTGAAGAAAGCTCTTGACGAGGGTACAGTCAAAAAAGACGAGACCGTTATGCTGAATATCACAGGTGCCGGAATGCTTAACGCTACAAGCAAAGGCTTTGAGCTGAAGAAGCCAGATCTGATCCTCAGCACAGAGCTTTCCTCAGAGGAGGTCATCGCCAGTGTGGATCGGCTGTTTTAATTCGTGAGATATTTCGCCTCGATGGAGGCAGTTACATTTCTTTCAGCACGTTGAGCGTCCCGGTTTTAATTCGTAAGATATTTCGCCTCGATGGAGGCAGCAAAAAACTGAATTTCAAATTTTGCACGTTACCAAAATTTGAAATTCAGTTTTTCTGCTGCTTTAAAGGCTTTATCAAAACAGGAATAAGGCACATAACAAAAATGTTTACATAAATAACTATTTTGTTTTTAGTGCTACAAAACAATCAAATATCAAACAAATCACATAATGAACACCAAACGCACCGCGTTCAGAAAATAAAAATTCCCAAATTTTGGTAACGTGCAAAATTTGGGAATTTTCTATTTTTGAACGCCCTATCTTGAAGGGATTAATGCGCTAATTTTTGCAACAGAGTCGCTTCGACAGGCTCAGCGACCAATGAGCACACCGATGGTTGAGCTACTGTCGAACAACAGGCGGCCCAGCGCCGAAGTTATTCCTGGCGAAGCGGCTCACCAGAAACAAGACGCTCCTTAGACTCAACCGGATTGGAATAGATGCGAAGGAAGATGTCACGAAGTTCGGCACGGTTGAGACGACGCTCGACCTTATCCAACCGATGCTCAGTATATTCCGTAAACTTCTCAACATCCTCCGGAGTATAAAGCTCCGCATACTTATAACTATGATTTACAAGGTCATAAGCGATGTAGTTAGTCTTCCAAAGCTGATAGCCGGCGATGATCCTCTTGTCAACAGCGTGTCTGATGGCCTGATAACGGTCATTCTTGTCGCAATGCGAAGCCAACTCGATCTCGTCAGGAGTTATCGGCAGACCGAAGTTGAGATGCACGTCACCCTTCTGCTGGCGGATACCCATAACAATACTGTGCATATCCTCGGTGCGCGTCTTGACATATTTCTGAGTCCTGGAAATCAAGATTTCACGAGCCTTGCGGACATCGCATGGCTCATATTCATAAGAGATGCTGAGAGGAACGATGTTCAGCTCGGAAAAATTCTCTTTGAACGATTTCGTGCCGCTCATATCCAACATCTTCAGCAGGCCCTGCTCCGTAGTGTCGATTCCGTCTTTTGTGCGGCCCTGCCTCTGTGCCAACCAGATAGAAGATTTACCGGAAGTGATGGTTTGACGGATGTATTTAGATAGAATCTGCGAGGACAGATAGAGTTCCCTTGCCGAAATCCCGCGGATCACCCGGATCATCCTGTTGGAACGGAGCAGATATTCAACGGTCTTGCTCTGCTTGATGAGGTTGTCACCGACACAGATCTCCGTCATCGGGATGCCGTTCCTGAAAAGCACCTGCTGGGTGATGGCCGGATCAAGGATGATGTCCCTGTGATTGGACATCGCAAGGAATTTTCCTTTGATCTCCTTGATATAACTGATGCCGTCATAGGAGAAGTTGTGGATTGTGTTATCCATAACCCAGGACACAGCCTTGTTCATCACAATTTCCTGGAACTCATCGATATTATGCACACTCTTCAATGCGTTCCGAAGGAAAAAGATCGGCTCGTCAGGGAAAAGATATTCGGAAATAGCCAGCACAGCGGGATGATTCGCGACCTTGTTCAAGGCCTCGACCGCCTCAGCATCGTTGTAAG
>OQWM01002379.1_pt1 | contig 12787 bp, 7 predicted proteins | sample 1691531 | NCBI WGS metagenome assembly OQWM01 (sample SAMN03418257, study PRJEB22391) | human gut metagenome | biome: human-gut; feature: organic feature; material: feces | host: Homo sapiens | place: Tanzania | collected 2013-01 | reverse complement strand
GCCTGTAACCGCCGGTGGGCGGCGGCGACGGCGGCCACCACCTGGGGCGCTGTGTTCAGCGGCACCTTGATGGCAGTGTCCACGTTGCGGCTGAGGACGATGGGACAGCGCATATCCACACCCAACACGTCATAGCCGTCCCGGTGCTGGATGGGGACAAAGCCCTGCAGCTGCATGAGCTGCCTGCCATAGCCGGATACGGCGCCCTCCAACGGACAGTACAGCGCGTAGGTATACTCCCGGCTGAGGGCGGTGGTCAGCACCTCCGTCAGCAGGAGCTGGCCGAAATCCAGCTGCCGCTGGCCCTTGGGGACGAACAGACCGCTGAGCAGCAGGGTGCGGCCTCCGGCGTTCTGGCGGACGATGCCGCTGAGGGTCGGGTCGTTCAGCCGCGCAAACAGGTGCTGGGAGTCCAGACAGCGGTAGGACGCGGCGCCCAGCACCTCGCCGCTGACGCCGTCGCACAGCAGCATGAGCTCGTCGCCGCTATCCGTCAGACGGCGGCGCATGGTGGCGGCGGAGGCGGGGAAGATCCGCCGGAGCAGGGTGTCTGTCCGCTCCTCCGGGCCGGAGCAGGAGATGAAGGTCAGATCCTCCGTCCGCAGCACCGGTTTATCCTGCGGCTCCCGCAGGTACAGACCCTGCCGGTAGATGAACTCCTGCGCCATGGGGTCGATGAGGTTGGACACGTCCCGGTTGGCGTCCACCGCCTCCCGGATGCGGGTGGAGCTGATCTCCTCCAGCTGGGGCGGCAGCGTCAGCTCCACCACATGGCCGGTGATGCAGCGGTAGTCCGCCGGCTCGGCGCCCGGCTCGGTGCGGCGGAAAATCACATGGTCAAAGGTGTGGATGGAGTCCGCTGTGGGCGCTTTGCGGTAGGAGGAGGCATGGGCCACCACGTCGCTGCCCACCACGATGGACACGCGCCGTCCCGGAAATGCCTGCCGCAGCCGGCGCAGGTTGTCGGGGTTGGCGATGTTCACCGGGAAGTCCTCCGGGAAAAGATGGACGTGGAACTCGTTGGCCACGGACATGGCCGCGATGCGGCGGCGGATGCGGGTGGGCTGTGTGCGCTTGGACCAGGAGAATTCGTCGATGGCCAGCAGCACCTCGAAGCCCGCGTCCCGGATGGCGCGGACGATGCCCTTGTGGGACAGAGTGAAGGGGTCGAAGGTGCCGGGAAAGAACGCCACAGGCCGGGGCGCGCCGAAATCGAAGCCCTTCCGGAACAGCTGCTCCTCCGTCATGAAGCGGTAGAGCTTGCCCAGCATGGCGGCCCGGTAGTAGAACGTCAGCCCGTCGTCCGGCTCCTCGTCGTAGGCAGCCAGCAGCTTGCGCTCCGTCAGCACAAAGGCGCGGCACTTCTCATGGTCGCCCAGCTCTGCCGAGCCGAAAACCCGGCGGCCCAGCACATACAGAGCCTCCTGCCGCACGGCGTTGTCGATGCCGTACAGCCCCCGCATCAGCATACCCAGCAGCCGCTGACGGCGGCGGCGATAGGCGTCGTCCGTTTCCGGAAAGCGGGTGCGGTAGGCGTCATATGTTTCATAGATAATGCCCACGGTGTCCAGCACAGAGGCGGCCACCCGGCTGTCGGAGGCGCTGAGGTTGACCCACAGGTCGTCCAGCACCTCGTCCAGCTCAGCAGGGGGCAGCCACAGGGCGAAGCGGCCCAGATAGTCGGGGATATATTTGGTGAATTCCTGCTGCCCCAGCTCCAGACCGCGGCACAGCTCCACCGCCACCTCGTTGCGCTGATCCACCGTCAGCCGGGGCGCCAGCTCCAGCAGGGCGCTGCCGGCACTGTGGCGCACGGTGACGCGGTCGCTGACCTTGATGAGGTTGGACAGATGGGTGGCGATATGCAGCGCGGGACTGCTGCCGCTGCGGGCAAAGTCCGTCAGCAGACGGATATTGGCCTGCTTGGTGATCCACGGCGTGGCGGTTTTCAGGTTGTCCAGAAAGATCTCGGATACGGCGTCATCCGGCAGGGTGATGGGGGCGCCGTCCTGCAACACATCCTCCCGCAGCAGCCGGAGGGTGGTACTGCCGCCGCAGTCCATGCGCGCCAACACCCGCAGCGCCCCGGCGGATCGGGGCGACGACCGGCGCAGGCGATCCAGCAGCAGCACGGCGGCGGTACGCACCTGCACGTCCTGCCGGACAGAGAGGGTCTCCGCGAACCGCAGCAGCAGCGCCCCGTGGCGGGCATACACCGTGTCCGGCAGGGAGACCGCCGCGTCCAGAAGCTGGAACGCCGTGGCGTCATCCAGCTGGTCGGGGCGGCGGTAGTAGGAAAACAGCGGCGTCAGGAAACGCTCCTCCCTTCCGGCGGCGTGCTGAAGCAGGGAGGCGACCACGAATTTCAGGGTATAGCCGATCCAGCGGCGGTGCTGGGGCATCAGCTTGTGATCGGGATAGATGATCTTGTCCAGATATAGCTTCCACTGATCCAGATCGGTGACGGCGCGGGGGTCGGGGCGGCTGCCGGCGGGACGCTCCTTGGCGTAGCCGGCGTGGAAGCCGCCGATGATCTCGCCCAGCAGCGCCGCCGCCTGCCGGCGGATGTCGCCCTCCCGGTGCATCAGCAGCTCGTAGAGGAAGGCCAGAGTCTGTACCTTCTGAGGGATGTGCAGGTACAGAGAGTAGGATTCAAATACGCCCAGATAGGCACGGAGGCGACGCCAGTTGGTTTCGCCGCGGGCCAGCTCCAGCAGTTGGGCAAAGCTGCGCTGGCCGGTAAGGCGGCTCATCAGCTCCATATTGTGCCCCACGCACTGCATGGTCAGGGTGTGGAGCGCCTCGTCATCGGTCATGAGGGCGGTCTGCTTCTCCGGCCGGGGCGGCGTGTCATGCCCTTGCAGCGTCACATCCACGCCCCGGTCGACCATGAACTGCTCAAAGTCACGCAGCCGGGCGTAGACCCGCATATACCGGCATCGTTTGGCGTCGTCCACGCCGTCCAGCTTGGACAGGATCACGTCAAAGGCCTCCGCCAGCGAGGAGATGCGGGTGATCTCCCGCCCGTCGGGATCGCGGCTCTGCTTTACCCGGAAATCCGCGTAGATCAGCAGCAGCGATTCCACCGACAGATAGTCCGGCTCCAGATCCCAGACGGAGTGGTTGGCGGCCACATGGCCGATGTCGGTGATACGGCGTCGGCGGAACCACAGATCGGTGTAGTAGTAGTGCAGGTAGGGTACCCGCTCGCCGGGGCGGCAGCCGAACTTGCCGATATCGTGTCCGGCGGCGCTGCCGGACACCAGCGCCAGATCCAGCGGGATACCGGCCCGGCGCAGGCCGCGGGCGGCGGTCATGGCCACATGGTGGACGCCGGCGATATGCTCCAGCGTGCGGTAGGGCGTGGCCTCCAGCCCCAGACGCATCAGCTCGTAGACGTACTCCCGCTTCCAGCTCCGCAGCATCTGGCCGAGGCTGGCGGCGCAGGCACAGCCGGACAGCTCCTCCTCCGTGGGGAAGTCGAAGGTCCAGGCCGGGTCGCGGGGCAGCAGCTCGTCCTCCGCCGCAAACAGTACCTGCAGGACAGAGAGAAAGAACACAGCGCCGGCGGCGCAGGACGTGTCCGCGTCCTCCTCCGGATACAGCAGGCGGCAGGCGAAATCGTAGGTGTACGCCAGCCAGCCCTGCGCCGGCTCCTGCCCGCCGCTGAGGGCGTCCAGCTCCGGGTGGCACAGCGCCAGCACCTCGGCACAGTGCAGCCGTACCCCGCGGAACAGCGGGGCAAAGCGCTGCATATAGTTCTCCGCCTCCAGTGTCCGGGCAAAGGACTCCCCGTCGGGGAGCCAGTCCGCCGCCGGGCGGTTGGTCAGGCGGCGGCGCAGAGCGCCGTTCATCTGCCGGATGCGTTTTTTCGTCATGGCGATCCCTCCTGCGTCAGAGGCGCACCGCCCGGAAAAGCGCCGGGCGGCGGCAGTTTTCATCAAATATTTTATGCCATGAGCGCGGGCGCTGTCAACATTTTCCCGCCCGCAAACTTATACAGCCCTTAAACCTTTGTTCATGTTTTATTCACATTTGCGGAAAAGGGGCATGGTATGATAAAAGCGACGTTTTTTCGGCGGATACACCCTTGTTTTGCGGAACATTTTTCCGGGACGCTCCGTCATAAAAGTATGTGAGATACTGCGGTGTGCCGCAGAGGAAAAGCAAAGGAGATATAAAAAGATGAAGAAAGCTGCATTCATTCTGGCGCTGGTCATGCTGCTGGGCGTAGCGGCCGGCTGCGGCGAGAGTAACGGCGAGGCATCCGTCCAGTCCGTCTCCATGATCTGCGGGATCGGCACCGCCGGCCTGACAGACAGGTTCGCAGGCGTGGTCAGCGCAATGGGCGAGACAAATATCAAAAAGGACGACTCCCTGACCATCGGGGAGATCAAGGTTAAAGTGGGCGACGCCGTCAAGGTGGGCGACGTGCTGTTTACCTACGACATGAGCCAGCTTGAGATCAGTCTGGAGGAGGCGCAGATAGCGCTGGATGATCTGAAGGACACGCTCGCCGACAAGGAGAAGGAGAAGGAGCAGGCCGAGGCCGCGTTGAATGAGATCGAGGACGACACCGAGAGAAACAAGACCCTTGGACAGATCCGCCAGATCAATCTGGATATCCGCACTACCAACCGCAGCATCACGGAAAAGGGCCGGGAAATCGAGAAGATACAGAACAATATGAAGAACAGCTCCGTCAAGGCGGAGGTGGAGGGCGAGGTCAAGAGCGTCAATCCCAACGGCGGCACCGACGACCGGGGCAACGCCCTGCCGCTGATCTCCATTGTTCAGACCGGCGGCTTCCGGGTCAAGGGCTACGTCAATGAGAGCAATGCGTCGGTGCTGAACGAGGGAGCCAAGGTGGTCATCCGCGCCCGCACCGGCAATCAGACCTGGAGCGGCGCCATCACCAGCATCGACTGGAACAACCCGGCGCAGAGCGGCGGCAGCAACTACTATGATGGCGGCTCCAGCGACACCGGTACCTCCAGCAAATATCCGTTCTATGTGGAACTGGACAGCAGCGACGGACTGCTGCTGGGCCAGCACGTGTACATCGAGCCGGATCTGGGCCAGAGCGACAGCCCCACCGGTATCCAGCTTCCGGCCGGCTTTATCAACGATGCCGACGCCTCTCCGTGGGTGTGGGCGCAGGACAGCAACGGCAAGCTGGAGAAGCGCAGCGTAACGCTGGGCGAATACAACGGCGAGCTGGATACCTACGCCGTGACGGACGGCCTGACGGCCTCGGACTATATCGCCTACCCCGACGACACGCTGAAGGCCGGTATGTCCTGTGTCACCTATGATGAGAGCACCTTCGAGCCGGATGACAGCGTCACCACACCGGGCGGCGACATGGACGGCATGGACGGCATGGATAGCATGCCCGGCGGCACGGATGGTATGGACGATATGCCCGGCGGCACGGACATTCCGGAGGATATGCAGACTGCGGATGCGCCGGTGGAGGGTTGAGTATGATCCTTGAAATGCGCGACATCTGCAAGGACTACCCCATGGGTAAATCCGTGAACCACATCCTCAAGCACATTGATCTGGATGTGGAGGCGGGGGAGTATCTTGCCATTATGGGTCCTTCCGGCAGCGGAAAGACCACGCTGATGAATCTCATCGGCTGTCTGGATGTGCCTACCAGCGGCAGCTACCTGCTGGGCGGGCAGGACATCACCAAATGCACCCCCAAGCAGCTGGCGGAGGTGCGGAACAAGCAGCTGGGCTTCGTGTTCCAGTCCTTCAACCTGCTGCCCAAGCTGACGGCGCTGGAAAATGTGGCGCTGCCCCTGCTGTACGGCGGTGTGAAAAAGGCCGAGCGGCTGGAGCGCGCCCGGGAGGCACTGGAGACGGTGGGGCTTGCCGACCGTGTGGACCACCGGCCTGACCAGCTCTCCGGCGGCCAGTGCCAGCGTGTGGCCATTGCCCGCGCCATTGTGGGAAAGCCCCAGCTATTGCTGGCTGACGAGCCCACCGGCGCGTTGGACTCTGCCAGCGGCGCGGCGGTGATGGAGCTGTTCCAGCAGCTCCATGACAGTGGCTCCACCATTATCATGATCACCCACGATCAGGGCATCGCACAGCATGCCCACACCATTATGAACATCCGCGACGGTGTGCTGTCAGGAGGTGCGTTCCATGAATAAAACCCTGAAAAAGACGCTGCTGATCGTGGGCATTGCCGTGGCGGTATGCGCCGCCGTCTGGGGCGGCCTGACGCTGGCGCGGAACGCCCAACGGGGCGACGTCAACGTGTATCAGGTATCCGATTTTGCCATGACCGACTACTGGGGCGACACCGCCAACACCAGCGGCTCTGTGAGCACGGATAAATTACAAAAGATCTACATCTCCGAGACCCAGGAGGTCAGTGCGATCTACGTCAAGGAGGGACAGAACGTCAAAAAGGGCGATAAGCTGCTGGCCTACGACTCCTCCCTGTCTCAGGCGCAGGTGGAGCAGGCGGAGATCGATCTGGACGGTGCACAGCTCAACGCCAAGGTCGCCAAGCACAATCTGGAGCTGTATCGAGAGGCGGAGAACAAGGAGAAGCTCCAGGCCAGATACGACATCCAGTATGCCAAGCTGGAGGCGCTGATCCAGGCGCAGGACAAGAAGGCGGGCCGCTATGCGCCTGTGAGTGAGGGCCTGCTTCCTGTTGGGAACGACGGTAAAACGAAGGAAACGCCGCTGTATTATCAGATACTGGAGGACAGCGGCAAGAAGGAGTACTATCTGACGGACGAGTGCATCCGCACGAATATCCTTAGAGGCCGTACCAGCGCGTATGTGGTACTGGTGGAAAAGGCAGGCAACGTGACCAACGGCGCCGTCACCTGCTACGGCGTGTACTTCGTGGCGGGCGATACCGCCGCACCGGTGAAGCTGAAGATGCTCAACGACCTGCCGCCCTACGAGGACGCCTACTCCACGAAGGACACCACGGAGATCAAAGAGGCCAGAAAGGAGCTGGACAAGATCAAGGAGCTGCTGGATACCTCCTTCACCAAGGAGGAGCTGAAGGCGCTGATCGCCAGCACCGAGAAGGAGGTCTATTCCACCCAGCGTGCCGTCCGGCGGGCGCAGATCGAGCTGGATAAGAAGAAAAAGGAACTGGGAGACGGCAACGTGTACAGCGAGATCGACGGCGTTGTGAAGGTCGTGCGGGACGCGAAAGAGGCCTTCAACAACAGCGAGCCTGTGGTGGAGGTCTCCGGCGGCGGCGGTTACTACGTTACCGGCACCATCGGCGAGCTGGATCTGGGTACCGTCAAGATCGGCGACACGGTGCAGATCAGCAGCTGGATGACCGGCGCAAGCTGTGAAGGCAAGATCGTGGAGATCAGCGATTTCCCCACGGACAACGGCAGCTCCTGGGGCGGAGACTCCAACAGCAACGTGTCCTACTACCCCTTTAAGGTATTTGTGTCCGAGGACGCCAACCTGCAGGCCGGCGACTATGTGGATATGTCCTATCAGAAGACCGTGGCAACCGACGGCCCCAGCCTATACCTGCAAACCATGTTCATCCGCTCCGAAAACGGCAAGAGCTATGTGCTGGCACGGGGCGAGGACGGCAAGCTGGAGCAGCGCTGGATCCAGACGGGCCGCGACCTGTGGGGCAGCTACACCCAGATCCGCGGCGGCTTGACGGTGGACGATTATGTGGCGTTCCCCTACGGCCGTGACGTGAAGCCCGGCGCCGCCACGGTGGAGGCCACGGCGGATCAGCTGTACGGCGGTATGTAAGGAGGGCGAAGGTATGTTGGAAAATATCAATCTCGCCTTTCAGGGCGTTTGGAGCCACAAGCTGCGGTCATTCCTGACCATGCTGGGCATTATCATCGGCATTGCCGCCATCATCACCATCGTGTCCACCATTCAGGGCACCAACGAGCAGATCAAGGAGAACCTGATCGGCGCGGGCAACAACGTGGTGCGCGTCCAGCTGACGCAGGACGGCAATCAGGTGGAGCTGGGCTATATGGCGCTGCCCCAGGGCGTCAGCGTCATCACCGAGGAGATGCGCGACGAAATGAGCAAGCTGGACAGCGTGGCGGATGTGGCGCTGTACCACCAGCGCCAGTGGCCCGACGGCGTGTATGTGGGCAACAACTCCTTCAGCGGCAACCTGTACGGCATCGACAGCCACTATCTGGCCGCAGCGGACTATGCCGTTAACTACGGCCGGGGCTTCAGCGCGTCGGACTTTGCCAACTGTCGGAAGGTGGCGCTCATCGACACCAAGACGGCGCAGAGCCTGTTTCAGGGTGAAAACCCCATCGGCGGCACCATGGAGATCTCCGGCGAGCCGTTCACCGTGGTGGGTGTGATCTCTCCGCGGGTGACCTCCGAGCCGGTGATCAACAACCTTAACGACTACTATATGTACACCGGCAATACCTCCGGCACGGTGTTTATCCCCGACAGCTGCTGGCCCATCGTCTATCGCTATGACGAGCCCCAGTCCGTGGCGGTCCGTGCCACGTCCACCAACGATATGACCACCGCCGGCAACAACGTGGCGGAGTATCTGAACGGTCATGTTATCTCCGGCGACACGTTCAAGTACCAGTCCAAGGACCTGCTGGAGCAGGCCAGCCAGCTGCAAAGCCTGTCCGAAAGCTCCAACAAGCAGCTGATCTGGATCGCCGCCATCTCTCTGGTGGTGGGCGGTATCGGCGTGATGAACATCATGCTGGTGTCGGTGACGGAGCGTACCCGCGAGATCGGCCTGAAGATCGCCATTGGCGCCCAGCAGAGCCGGATCCGCTGGCAGTTCCTGACGGAGGCGGCGGTGCTGACCAGCATGGGCGGCATCCTGGGCGTAGGCTGCGGCATCGGCCTTGCGGAGATGATGTCCCACGTCATGAGCACGCCGGTGGCCATCAGCGTACCGGCCTGCATCATCGCCGTGGCCTTCTCCATGTGCATCGGCGTGGTGTTCGGCTTCGTACCGGCGGTGAAGGCCTCCAAGCTCAACCCCATCGAGGCGCTGCGCCGCGAATAAAAAAACACACAAAAAAGAAAGACCTGCCCGGCAGGTCTTTCTTTTTTTCAGCGGGTGGTAGGCGGCGGCGCGTTCCAGCCGTCGGGGAAGTTTGCCAGCACCCAGCGGCGGGTGTGGTCGATAAAGGCGCGGGTACTGTTGGACAGGGCATCCTTATCCTTGACGCAGACGCCGATGTTCCGGTAGAAGGGCTGGGGCAGAGAACAGGCCACCAGCGGGTAGGCACAGCGGTAGAGCATCAGCTCCTCCATGATGCTGATGCCCAGCCCGTTGGACACCATGGCCAGAATGGTCTGGTCCTGCTGAACGGTGTACTGGATCTTCGGCGTGATGCCCAGCGTGTCGAACACCGCCTGTATCTCGTAGTCGTCCCCCTCGTCCAGCAGGATCAGGGGGTACTTCTCCAGTGCCTCCGGCGGGAAGGGGTCGGCGCCGGCCAGCGGGTGTCCGCAGGGGACGATGACCTTCCACTGATCCTGCTGCAAAAGCCAGCAGTCCAGATACTTTTCCGCCGGGGCGGGCAGGCTGATAAAGCCGCAGTCCGCCTGCCCATTGAGTACCCAGTCGCTGATCTCATTGTTGAAGTTGGAAGGCAGCAGCTCAAATTCGATGCGGGGGTACAGCTCCTGAAACGTCTTGAGAATGTTGGGCAGCCACTTTTCCGACACGCTGGTGAAGGTGGCGACCTTCACCAGACCGGTTTCCATCCCTCGCAGGTCGGCGGCCCGCTGCTCCAGCTGGTGCTGCATGGCGCACATCTTCTCAAAATAGGGCATCAGCGCCCGGCCGTCCGCCGTGGGGGTGACGCCGCCGTGACTGCGGATGAGCAGGGAAACGCCCAGCTCCTCCTCCAGCGAGCTGATGGCATGGCTGATGCCGGACTGGGTAAAGCTCAGCTCCCGCGCCGCCGCTGTAAAGCTGCCGCGCTCCACCGTTTTCAAAAAGATCTGGTATTTTGCCACGCTCATGCGCCCACGCTCCTCTCTTTGCGCCAGTATACCACACCGTGTCGTGCGGTGCAAAGTATTTTTCATGATTTTGATGAATATGATGCGTTTTACAAATTGAATGTTGTATGATACAGTAAAGATACATTAAAGGTACGTTAAGAATTCAACAGAAAAGGAGGCGCTGAAGCATGGGTCCGAATGTTATGTTGGCAGCTCTGGCCGGTCTTCTTCTGGTGGTCGGCATCGTCAGCAGAGTCACAGACAAGTAAAACTTTTCTTTTCCCGTTGTGTACATCCCGCCCGGAGGGACCTCCCCAAGCCTCCGGCACGACAGTCCCGCGCAGTGCGCGGGGCTGTCGCTTTTTCCGGGGGCGGTACGGCAGAAAAGAAAAGCTTCCTATATCATTCCGTGTTTTCTTGTGGTATAATCGCCGCAGAACGGCTGCCGCATAAGGCGGCCGCAAAGAAAAAAGAGGTATCGGGACATGACACAGAAAAAGACGCATACGCTGTCGCTGCTGGCGGCACTGACCTCCGCCGTGATCTTCGGCATGAGCTTTATGTTCTCCAAGCTGGCGCTGGAGGTGGCGGCGCCCACGGTGCTGCTGGCCTTTCGGTTCACCGTGGCGGTGGCGGCCATGTCGCTGGTCATCTTAGTCAACGCGCTGGTAGGAAAGCTCCGGGGACGGCCGCTGTTCGCCTTTTCCCTGCGGGGCAAGCCGGTGTATAAGCTGGTGCTGCTGGGCATCGTGCAGCCGGTGGCCTATTTCATCTTCGAGAACTACGGTATCCTGTACACCTCCTCGGCGGTGGCGGGTACCATTATCGCCGCCGTGCCGGTGTGCTGCATCCTCATGGATGTGCTGGTGCTCCACGAGCGGGTGACGCTGAAGCAGGTGCTGTGCGCGCTGGGAGCCATCGGCGGCGTGGCGCTGATCTCCGTGGGCGGCGCCATGATGGTCTCTGCGCTGGGTATGCTGTTTCTGGTGCTGACCATGCTCAGCGATACGCTGTACTACGGTATCAGCCACAACGCCGCCAAGCGCTTCACCCCCTTTGAGATGACCTACGTCATGTTCATCGTGGGCATGGTGGTGTTCATCCCGGTGGGACTGATCTATGCCGGCGGGCTGCACAGCCCCCTCATCACCGGGCCCATGCACGACGGCGGCTTCTGGGTGGCGGTGCTGTATCTGGGGCTTTTGTCCTCGGTGCTGGCCTACGGTCTGCTGAACTTCGCCAATAGCCACCTGTCCGTGTCGGAGACGTCGCTGTTTTCCAACGTGACAACGGTGGTATCGGTGCTGGCGGGCGTGGTGCTGCTGAAGGAGCCGTTCAGCGTGTGGCAGATGCTGGGCGTGGCGGTGATCCTGGTCTGCGTATTCGTCGCCAACGTATCCGGCGGCAAGGAATCCTAAGGAAGCCTGACGATTTTTACAGGAGGTGCTGCGATGTATAAGAACGAGACGCGCTATGCGCTGATAAACGGCGTCCTGCTGGACGGGACGCGGGACATGACCCCCCAGACCGGCAAGATCGTCTGTGTGGAGGGCTGTAAGATCGCCGCCGTCACCGATGGCCCTGTACCCGCCGGGTATGAGCCGGTGGATCTGGCGGGACGGTACGTTCTGCCGGGACTGATCAACCTGCATGTACACCTGCCGGCCTCCGGCAAGCCGAAGAAGAAGCCCTCCGACCCGAAAAAGCTGGTGAAGCTCATCACCTCCAACGGCCTTATGCGCCGGGTGGGTGTCAAGCTCTGCGAGAGCTACGCCAGAACGGAGCTGCTCAGCGGCGTTACCACCGTCCGTACCGTAGGCGGCGTGGCGGACTTTGACACCATCATCCGCGACAGGGCGGCGGCAGGCGAGATCCTCAGCCCCCGGGTGGTGGCCTCCAATATGGCGGTATCCGTACCGGGCGGCCACATGGCCGGCTCGCTGGCCTACGAGGCACGGACGCCGGAGGAGGCGGCGGCCTACGTGGAGCGGATCGCGGCGGAAAAGCCCAACCTCATCAAGCTGATGATCACCGGCGGCGTGATGGACGCCGAGGTGGTGGGCGAGCCGGGCGTCCTGCGGATGGAGCCGCCGCTGGTGAAGGCCGCCTGCGACAGAGCCCACGGGCTGGGCATGAAGGTGGCCGCCCATGTAGAGAGCCCGGAGGGTGTCCGGGTGGCGCTGGAGAACGGTGTGGACTCCATCGAGCACGGCGCCAAGCCGGATGAGGAGATCCTGCGCCTGTTCAGGGAACACGGTGCGTTTCAGGTGGCTACCCTCTCCCCTGCCATCCCCTACGCGCTGTTTGACCGCAGCGTCTCCCACGCCACCTACGAGCAGCAGGAGAACGGCAAGGTGGTGCTGGAGGGCGTGATCGCCATGGCCCGGGCGTGTCTGGAAAACGACATCCCCGTGGGACTGGGCACCGATACCGGCTGCCCCTACGTCACCCACTACGATATGTGGCGGGAGCTGTGCTACTTTGTGAAATACTGCGGCGTGACGCCCGCCTTCGCACTCCATAGCGCCACGCTGCGCAACGCCCGGCTGGCGGGCATCGACAGCGTCACCGGCTCCGTGGAGGCGGGGAAGGCCGCCGATCTCATCGTGTGCGACCGGGATCCGCTGGCCGATCTGTCGGCGCTGCGGAGCCTGCACATGGTCATCAAGGACGGCGTCCGTATCGAGCATCCCGCCGTGAAGAAGCTGCCGGAGGTGGAGCGGGAGCTGGATAAATTCCTGTGAGAGGCACCGCGTATACAAGAAGTGAAAACGGGACGACCCCATCGGGTCGCCCCGCTTGCTAT
>OQWM01002378.1_pt1 | contig 12789 bp, 10 predicted proteins | sample 1691531 | NCBI WGS metagenome assembly OQWM01 (sample SAMN03418257, study PRJEB22391) | human gut metagenome | biome: human-gut; feature: organic feature; material: feces | host: Homo sapiens | place: Tanzania | collected 2013-01 | reverse complement strand
AAGTTCCACATGAAGTAGCGCCAGTACATGAAGTTGCACTGATAGGAGAGGAAGAATTTGATGTTCTCCCACTGAGTCGGCATCTTGACGCCATCGACGGAGCGGCCCTGTATGCCTCCCATCCACGACTCATACATATCGGCGTGTCCCTCGTCCCACATTCGGGGGAAGAACATGTTCTGCTGGAACACCTGCGTGGCCTGACGGCGCACCAAGTAGTAGCTATCCTTCTCGTCAGCACTCTCCTTCTCCTTCGGCTCATAGATGGGTGCACCCTGCTTGAACTCATAGTGCATGCCATCCTCAGCAATAGCAGGCTCAGAAGTATAGGCCTGGCCGTAGAAGAGCGGGTACTGGCCGTACTGCTGACGGCTGAGATAGTTGCCCAAAGTGAAGATATCCTCTGGGGAGTTTTGGTCCATCGGGGGATTGGCTGTGGAGCGAATCACAATCAATGCGTAGCTGGAGAAGCCAATCAGAAGCATCAGCATACAGAGCAGTGCCGTGTTCTTGAGGCGTGTCGGTATCAAGGTGACACTGGACTTGCCCTTACCCTTCTTCATATTGAGGACGAAGAACAGTACGGCCAAGATGACCACACCCGTGAAGAAGGCTGACCAACCGTAGCCGACGAAGGGCACACCCAGAAGGGCGAAGGCGGTCAGGAAGGCGATGTTCTCGCGCTTGGTGTGGCTACTCTGATAAGTCTCCCAGAGTGCCCATACGAAGGAGGCAACGAGGAGGATGATATAGACTATGACACCCGTGTTGAACGGCATTCCCAGCGTATTGACGAAGAAGAGCTCAAAACAGCCACCCACGGTGATGATACCAGGGACGACACCGTAGAGTACAGCTCCGACGATAACGACGGAAAGCAGGAGAGCGAGAAGCGACCCCTTGGCATTGGCGTTGGGCACCTTGCGGTAATAATATACCAGCACGATGGCGGGAATACACAACAAGTTGAGCAAGTGGACACCAATGGAAAGGCCGGTCATATAGAAGATGAGCACCAACCAACGGTCGCTATGAGGCTGGTCTGCACAGTTTTCCCACTTCAGGATCAGCCAGAACACGATGGCTGTGAAGGCCGAGGAGTAGGCATAGACCTCACCCTCGACAGCGGAGAACCAGAATGTGTCGGAGAATGTGTAAACCAAAGCGCCCACCAAGGCTGAGCCCTCTATGGCGATGGCCTCGGAGAGAGAGGGCATAGTGCCGTCCTTGACGATGAGGCGGCGCACCAGATGCGAGATGGTCCAGAAGAGGAACATGATACAAACCGCGGAGAGGAGCGCACTCATAATGTTGACCATACGCGCCACCTGCGTCACATCGCTGGCAAACTGGCTGAAAAGATTGGCCGTGAGGGCAAAGAATGGTGCCCCAGGTGGGTGGCCGATTTCGAGCTTGTAGCCCGTAGTGATAAACTCTGGACAGTCCCAGAAGCTGGCTGTCGGCTCAATGGTGGAGCAATAGACGAACGCGGCGATCGCAAAAACGACCCATCCGAGAACGATGTCCACCAGCTTAAACTGTTTCATGAGCGTTGTTGATTATACATTTAGTGACCAATCGGCGAAGCCTGTCGCCGCGGCCATGATGATTGAATTTACCCAATTAAGTTGCAAAGTTAGCAAAAAGGAATGAAAAGTCGTCATAACGAGGGAAAAAAATTACAGGAAAGGTGCCAATAGATGGCCTGCCCAACCGACAAACTTCTTCCATGGCGTGCGCCATTGGTCCCATTTCTCCTCCGTGAGGAGGAAAGAATCCTGCTTCTGCTGCTCAAACAGTTGGTTCAACTGCCGTGTGACGTGCGGGTCGATGATAACGGCATTTTCCTCGCGGTCCCAGCGCAACGAACGAGCATTGAGGTTGGCAGATCCGACGGTACAAAACTGTCCATCGACCATGATGATCTTCGTATGATGGAAACCCGGCTGGTAGAGCCAGATGTCGCAACCTTTCTTCATCAACTGATGAGCGTTGTAGAAACCCACGTCGGGTGTGATGGGAATGTCGCTCCGCACGCTCAGCATGATTTCCACCTTCACCCCCCGCTTGACAGCTTTGGCCAAGGCACGCTTCAGCTTACGGTTAAGCGTGAAGTAGGGATTGATAAGCTTGATGCTTTCCTTCGCGTTGTTGATAGCATTGAGGTAGAAGAAGCGGATGATGTCCTTCGTCACATGGGGTTCACGGTTGATGATGCCCACCATCTGTTGGCCACAAGTCGGCGTAGTGTCAGGCTTGAGACCTTCCATGTAGTCGGCATTGGAGATTCCCCGGTAATATTTTGCACCATGAACGTCCTCTCTCGAGACCAGTTTCCACATTCTGAGGAAGATCTTCTGCAGCGTATTGACCTCATCGCCCTCGATACGGCAATGCATATCGTGCCAGCTTCCCACCTGCTTCGTTCCTTTGATATAATAGTCGGCAACATTCATTCCCCCCGTATAGGCCACCTTGCCGTCGATGACGACGATCTTTCGGTGGTCTCGGTTGAAGAAATCATGAATCCATGGGAAAGCCAAGGGCTTAAACTCATAGATCTCCACCCCTTTGGATCGGATGAGGCGGATGTCCGACTTGCGCATCGGCTGGTTGTTGCTGGAGTTGCCAAAACCATCGAAAACAGCTCTGACCTCTACGCCCTCCGCGGCTTTGCGCACAAGACGCGTCATCAACTCGCGATTGATGGAGTCGTTGCGGAAGTTGAAATACTCAAGATGGATGCTCGACCGGGCTTGTTCTACCGCCTTGAAGAGGTCGTCAAACTTCTCTTGTCCAGTCATGAGCAAGGTGACGGAGTTGTTGTGGGAAAATGTCACCCCTTTGCTCCGCAGTTGCTCCACCATCAAGCTATCTGCCCTCTGTGCCCGCCCGAGAGCGGACACAAAGAGCAGCGAGATCAATATGACTATTTTTCTATTCAATATCAACGGGATAGGTGGGATATAAATGCGCGATAGAGAGGGTTAGAACATGCAACTGTAGTGATCCACCACACCCAGGAGACGATTTTCAGAGTCGGTCACGAGGACGGTGTGTATCTTGTACTGGTTCATCTTGCGCTGCACGTCGGCGATCTTCGTCTCGGGAGCTACCGTCTTAGGAGTTCTCGTCATGATGTCGCTGACGGTATGGTCGAAGAACTCTGCCTGCCAGCGCTCCATGGCACGACGAATGTCGCCGTCGGTGATCAGTCCAATGACCTTGCCGTCCTCCAGAGCCACACCCAGTCCGAGTTTGCCCTTGCTCACGTGGATGATAGCCTCGCCGAGGTGCATTTCCTTCGGGATGATAGGCAGGTCGTCGCTCCGCATCACGTCCTGCGCGGTGGTGAGGAGTCGCTTACCCAATTCACCACCCGGATGGAACTGTGCAAAGTCCTTGGGCTTGAAGTCGCGGACCTCCATCAATGCGATGGCAAGCGCGTCGCCCATGACGAGGGCAGCGGTCGTGGAACTGGTCGGCGCCAGGTTGAGCGGGCAAGCCTCCTTCTCGACCTTCACCAGCAGGTGGGCCGTAGCATACTTCGCCAACAGGGACTGAGGATTGCCACTCATGCCGATGATAGGCACGTTCATGTGGAGCACCATGGGGATGAAGCGCAGCAACTCGTCAGTCTGTCCCGAGTTGGACAAAGCGAGCACCACATCATCCTTGGTCATCACGCCGAGGTCGCCATGATAGACGTCGAGCGGATTGATAAAGAAGGCCGGCGTGCCCGTAGAGGAGAGCGTAGCGGCGATCTTGGCGCCAATGTTTCCACTCTTGCCTACACCCGTCACGATGATCTTACCCTTGCAATGGTACATCATCGACACGGCACGGTCGAAGTTGTCGTCCAACTGGTCGATGAGCTTCAACGTCGCGTCACACTCATCCTTGATACACTGCACAGCATATTGGCGGACATTCCGAAGTCTCTCCTCCGCCTGCGTATTATTTGTTTCCATTATATTATATATAATAAGGTATATAGGCTTACGCCAATAGTTTTCCGATCAGTTCATCGAGTTTATCGAGCTCCAGCATATTGGCAGCGTCCGACTTGCCACGGTCCGGGTCGGGATGGACCTCAAAGAAATAACCCGTCGCACCAAAGGCCTTGGCCGCCATAGCCATAGCCGGAACAAAGCGGCGGTCGCCCGTAGTCTTGCCATCTCCCGCACTCGGACGCTGCACGCTGTGGGTGCAGTCCATGACTACCGTGGGACACAGTTCGAGCATATCGGGGATATTGCGGAAATCTACGACGAGGTTGTTGTAGCCGAAGCAACTTCCACGCTCGGTAAGCCACACCTCCGTAGCTCCACTCTCGACGCACTTCTGGAGCGGATAGCGCATGTCGCGGCCAGAGAGAAACTGTGCCTTTTTGATATTGACCACCTTGCCCGTCCATTCGGTCAGGGACCTTACCCCCAGCAGGTCGGTCTGTCGGCACAGAAAAGCCGGGATCTGAATCACGTCGGCCACCTTGCCCACAGGATCAGCCTGCCAAGCCTCGTGGATGTCGGTGAGGATGCGCAGTCCGTAGCGCAACTTGATATCCGCGAGCATCTCCAGTCCTTTCTCCAGTCCAGGTCCGCGGAAGGACTTGAGGCTGGTACGGTTAGCCTTGTCGAAAGAGGCCTTGAAGATGATGTCAATGCCATACTTTTGGTTGATGCGCACCAACTCCTGGGCCACAGTGTCCAGGAGTTCGGCTGATTCTATGACGCAGGGGCCTGCGATGAATACAGGTTTATCCATATTTCGATGTGTTTTGATTTCCATTTTCTTCGATCGTATTGATGCTATCTCGTCTTGGAATCATCCTCGACTCGATGCTTTTCCATCCAGACTCGTCTCCGTCTTCACTCAGCCGGCGGGGTAGGGGATTCCTGCCTCAACTCGGCGACATTCTTCAGCGTGATCTCACGCTGCGGGAACGGTATCTCGATGTTGTGCTCGTTCAACGTATCATAGATACACTCCATGATCTCGCCCTCTGCCGAGTAGCGGTCCAAGACGTTGACCCAGAAGAGCACCTTCAGCGTCACGCAACTATCGTCGAAACTCTTCAGGCGGACGGCCACGGGACGGTTGTGATAGATGCATTTGAGCTTCGTCACCGCCTCGGTCAACAAGCTGCAACACTCCTTGATATTGGTGCCATAGGCCACGCCGACCTCCAGCGTATCGAGCTCGTAGCCATGGTTTTTCGTAAGATTCTTATAGTTCTTGGTGAAGAGTTGTGAATTTTGGAAAGCGATGACCGATCCATCGACAGCCTCCAGCATCGTAGAAGTATAACTGATGCTTGTCACGCGGCCTCGGATGCCGTCGCAGACCACATAGTCTCCGATCTTGATGCGGCCCGCCATGAGCGAGATACCATAGTAGATGTTCTCCAGTATGTCCTTCATAGCGAATCCAATACCCGTGGAGAGACCGCCCGAGACTACCACCAGCCAGGTGTTGTTCACCTTGAAGACCGCCAGAGAGAGCAGCAACCAGGTACCCCAGACCACCGTCTGCGTGACATTGACAAACATCACCGAGCGAGTGGCAGCCGTAGTCGGGTCGCGCTGCTCCATGACAAAGTTGATCAAGTCCTTGCTTGTAAGGTTGATATAGCTGAAGACAAACCACATCGCCACGACCACTGCTATGCCAAAGATGCTCACCTTGATATTCTCCGTATCGATGAGATCGGTGCTGAAGAAGTTCCACGTCAGTTCGCTGAGGTTGAAGACGTCCGTGGCCCAATAAACGGCAAAGAGGAATGACAACACCATGCACGACGGGAGGACGACGGAATAGACCAGCCGAAAGAACCACGTCTTGCTGATAGGCTTGCTCGCCAGCTTATGCTTCTCGCGGTAGCTGTTGAGGTAGTCGTGAGCACAGGCGATGGTCAGAATGCATGCCAGCTGCATCATCCACCAGATGATGATCTGCACCGAAAGCATCGTGTAGCCCATCCACGAAGTGGCAGTGGCCACGATAAATACCGTCAGTGTCGCGTAGCAAAGGTAGAGGTCATTGCGCATCACCAGCAGTCGGTATTTCTTGATGATATGGCCCTGCCATAGGGTGGCGATGAGCATGAGCGGCGGCAGCATTATGTTGACAAAGACAGCCGGGATCAAGATGATGCGGAAGGAGATGATGACTGCACCGACAAAGATGATGGGGTAGTAGCTGCGATAAGTGTTGCGGATGAGTTCTCCATCCACACGGAGCATCAGTGAGGTGAAGATGACCACCAGCAGCCAGGTAAACTCCAGCAAGATGCCCGTCGCCATATAGACAAAGTTGGACGGCGAGATATAACGTATCAACAACAGTGCCAGGCCAAAAGTGATGACCGTGCCATTGATAATAATGCAAGTGCGCTTGGTCAGAAAGGCCTTGGCGTCGATATGCCAGCGGTTGCTCTTGATGAGGCGTGTGGCGAGGAAGCGAATACTGAGGAAGTTGACCAGCACGGCACAGAGTCCATAGAAGGCTACCATCGCCAGCAAGAGAAGTAGCCAACTGGCGTCCCACTGCGACTTCACCTTATTGTCTGGCACATATTTGTCCTTGTAGGCCACCACCATGCGCAAGATGTAGTATTGCGGATGGAGAAGGATGGAGAAATAATTCTCGTTCGTGTTGCGAAGCAAACTGCCCTGTATGTCCTGGTAGCGCTTTTGGGCATAATCGTTGAGTTCCTTCAACTGCCTCCGCGTGTAGTTGTAATATTGGATGTAGTCCTGGAAGTTTTGGTTGTTCTCCGTCAGCATGCGGCGTATGCTCACCGCCAGCGTCAGACAGACGTTGCGGTCTATCTTCTCCCGCTCCGTCATTCCCTCCGTGTACATCGTGCTCAGCGAGTTGATGAGCGAGTCGTAGCGGGCAATGTCCTGCTTGCTTCGCTCCACGAGAATGCTGAACGGCCGCGTCTTGGTCTCAAACTCATTGTAGAGCGTGGTGGCCTGGTGGCAGGCGTAGGTGACATCGAAGATATACTCGGAGTTTTGGGAATAGAGCATCAGCGACACCTGCGAGGAGCGCTGTGTGATATCTTTCAGCTGCTGTGTGACGCGGCTATTCAACTGTTTGGCACGTGTGGTCTGCTCGTTGAGCTGGTAGTGGCTCGTGATCAACTCGTGGCGCAAAACAGCGAGTGAGTTTTTGAGCGAGTCTTCCTGCAGGACGGCCTTGGAAGGGAGGGCGTTGAGCAGGAGCAAAGCCAACAGCAGACAAGTGTGGAAAAACTTCATTTTTGCCAATCGATTCTCTTTTTCTTTACTGAGTGACAGGCCGTGGCAGCTCCTCCATTCGGGTAGAGGGACGGCAAGTCGCAATATATGCTGCAAAATTACTAAATTTTGTTGGAAATACTTGACACGACGGCGGATTTTTCATACCTTTGGGCCCGAAAAATCAAGAAAAGATGATACTGATAGCAGATAGTGGGAGCACCAAGACCGACTGGGCCGTCTTGGGAGCCCCTGGCGGAAGCAGCGTGAGGATCGCCACACAGGGCATCAATCCCCTCCTTTTCACCGATGATCAAATCGACGGCGTATTTCGACAAGAGTTGCTTCCCCGCCTCGACGAAGCGGGCGTACCGGCCAGCGAGGTGAGCGAAGTGGCGTTCTATGGCGCCGGCTGCACACCCCAGCAGTCGCCACGCGTCGCCATGCTCCTTTCCACGCTCTTTCCGTCGGCAGAAACCTTCGCAGAGAGCGATCTTCTGGGTGCTGCGCGCGCCGTCTTGGGGCGTGAGCAGGGCATTGCCTGCATCCTTGGGACGGGAGCCAACAGTTGCGTCTATGATGGCGACCGCATCACCGCCCACATCCCGCCCTTAGGCTATGTCCTTGGCGACGAGGGCAGTGGGGCAGTGCTGGGACGCAACTTTCTCAACGGAATACTGAAGGGCTGGTTGCCCGCCACGCTGCGCGACGAGTTTTTTGCCGAGAGCGGACAGACCTACGACGATATCATCCAGCGCGTCTATCGCCAACCTCTGGCCAACCGCTATCTGGCCACCATCGTACCTTTCATCCATCAGCGCATAGACGAACCCTCGCTGCGCCAGCTTGTGGCGGACAACTTCGAGGCTTTCTTCCGCTACAACGTCCTTCGCTACGCTACGCCGCTACGGCGCATGGCCTGCGTGGGCGGAATGGCCGCACCGTTTCAGACCATCCTTTCGGAAGTGGCAAGTCGCCACGACTTCGAGTTGGTGCGCGTGATGCGAAGTCCGATAGAAGGCCTGATGACGTTTCATCGACCGTAGAGTCCACAGTCCGACACCACGGCCATCACCACGGGGTGCGCCTACAATTCCAGGCGGCGCACCTCGGCGTTCTCCATCCGCTGGATTTGGTTCATGGGCTTGCCTGTATAGACCGACTGAATGGCCTTGTTGACAATGCCATGACCCACGGCGAGCACCGTCTGGCCGGGGTATTGCGCGCGAATCCAGTCCAAGAACTTCTTTGCTCGGGCCTGCAGGTCGGGGAGTGGTTCGATGTCGTCTGGCCATTCTTTTACCGCCTGCAGGTCAGGGATGTATTTGCCAGTGAAAGAGCCCCAGTCTCGCTCACGCAGCAACGGTGTCTGCACGACGGGCTTATGGTGCGGCTCAGCGATGATCTCGCAAGTCTGTACCGAACGGTGGAGATCGCTGGAGACGAAGGCGTCGATGTGCTCTCCGGCCATCTGGTCGCGGACGCCTTCCGCCTGGGCAATGCCCGTCTCGTTGAGTTGTCCCTGCACCTGGCCTTGCATTAAGTGGGCGGCGTTGTCGAAGGTCTCGCCATGTCGCACAAGAAGTAGTGTTGTCATTGTCTTGCTATTCTTTTTAGGTGCAAAATTACACAAAAAAAGACGGAAAATGCGGCCATGCGGCGAGTTTTTCGTAATTTTGCCTTGTATTTAAGATTTGAAAAATCAAACGACAAAAATATCTATGAAAGTGATTCAAAGTAGTGTGGTTCGCGCCTTGGTGGCCATCGTTGTCGGCGTGATGCTCATTCTCTACCGCAAGGCCACCCTCGAATGGATGGTGATCATCACGGGCGCCCTGTTCTTTCTCTCGGGTTGCCTGTCCTGCCTGGCCTATTACTGGGGCCGGAGAAAGGCCATTCGTGCCGCCCAGGTCATCGACGAGGAGGGCCGCGTCGTCGGTCCCCACACCCCGCCGTTGCCTATAGCCGGAGTGGGCAGCGTGCTGCTGGGATTGATTCTGATGATGATGACTGGTTCCTTCATCCGTGGTGTGGCCTATGTCCTGGCCGCCATCCTCATCCTCGGAGCCCTCAACCAACTGGTCACGCTGGGTGGCGCGCGCCGCTATGCACGCATCCCCGTCTTCTACTGGCTTCTCCCCACTGTCACGCTGGTCGTAGGGGCCGTCATCCTGCTCAAGCCCGTCGAAACCATGGCCAGTCCGCTGCTCATCATCGGGTGGTGCATGGTCTATTATGGCGTGGCCGAGGCGCTCAATTCGTTGAAGGTCTATCAGCTCCAGCGACAGTTTCGCAAGGACGAGGAGGCTTCCATCGTGGTGGGCGAGCCACAGGAGACCAGCGACGAGGAGGACTAAGCGCTGTCTGTCGGCTTATTTTAGTTCCTCGGGCGTAAAGACCGTATGGAAGTAAACGTTCTTGGGATTGCGTCCGGACCGGATGGTGATGGCGAAATTGTAGCCTGCCTCCTTATACTTCTGCGTGGAGATGTCGCGACGTAGTCCCTCGAGTTCCGCCTTGCGCAGTTCGTCCTTGTGCTCGGCAAAGGCTTGTGCGTTGTCGGCCTCTCCCGTGACGGAATAGTGGTGGTGGACCGTTTGTGTCGGAATCTCGAACGTCAGACTGTCATAGACCACACCGTTGCCCAACTGCTGGGGGCAGTTGCGCTCTGTATATTCCTTGCACTCGCGGGCCGCACGCTCCTCCAGGCTCTCGTGACAAGACTGCATCATCAGTCCGCCGACCAGGGCGAACGCCGACCAGGCGATCCACTTATTGTCTATTTTCATCATCTTTATCTGTTTTTTATCTGTTCTATTGCTTGTTGACTGCAAAGTTAGCAATTTCTTGGAAACCCACAAGCAGTTTTCGGGAAACTACCTAACAATTTCTTGGTAACAATCGAACAGGAGAAAATGACACACCAACAAATCGCCCGATGGAATCCACTTCCACCGGGCGACAGCTTTAAAAACTTTATGTCAAAAATGTAAAGGAGAGTCACAAATATGATTAGAGGTCAAACTTGTAGCCGAGCGTGATCTGGAACACGCTGTTCTTGCTATCGAGCTTGTCCACGTCATAGATCTTCGTCAGACCCCAGTTGTAGCGAGCGTCGAGGACCACGTTCTGATACTCATAGCTCAGACCAACGGGGATAGAGAAGTCGAAGGTCTCCATGTGGTCAGCATCGTCCTTGTCAACGACGAAGCCAGGCTGGATACCGAGCTTCACGGCCAGGCCTTTGACCACATAGACATTGGCCATGATGGGGATGTTGAGGTAGCTGGGAGTCCATGAATCGCCCTCCACCGTACCCACCAAGGGCAGGTTGACATCTTCCATCTTGAAGCCCTGACGAGAGTACATCAAACCTCCAGAGAGCGAGAAGAGGTCGCTCACCTGATACTCAGCCTCGAGACCGCCAGCGAAATCTACGCGCGACTTGGTACGATCCAAATCAGTGACTGTGGCAATGTTGATACCTAAACGGGGCTGCAGAGTGAATGAGCCAACAGCATGCTGGGCAAAAGCACCAACGGAAGACAGCATAACGGCTGCCAATAGGAACAGTTTTTTCATAATCCAATTCTTTTTGATAGGTTTAACATCTGTTTTTATTATCAACTCTTTTAATGGCTGCAAATATAGGGGTTTAATTTCTATTCCGCAAAGGAAAACGCATAAAACTTTGTGCAATTTGGCAGGGAAAAAGCTATTTTTAACACTCATTGTTCTATTCTTCCCCTTATTTGACTACTTTCGGAAGTGAGTTTATCAGATTTTCTATCTATGTGATTAGAATTGGAAGTAAATGAACGGCTGCACCTCACTGCCTTTCACCTGCATGATCACGAAGATGACAACGGCAATGGCCACGGCGGCCAGGGCGACGCCTCCCTTGGCGAAGACCTTGATGAGCTGGTCCTGCCAGCTATCGGGTATCCAGTGAGAGACGAGGGCGAAGATCATCAGGGCAAAGACATACTTATAAGTAAGGAGCACCTCGGGCAGCACGTCAGGATTGAACTTCGTGAACATCTGCTCCAGCATCACCCATGTGCCCTCAAACGTGGCGTTGCGGAAGAGCAACCACGTCAGGCAGACCACGTGGAACGTGACGAAGACGGCCACAAAGCGCCGCCATCCCCGTGGGTGGTAGTGGCGGTCGTGGTGGAGTACGGTCTGTGAGAAGAACTTATGGAGGCAGACCAGGGCGCCATGGAGCGCTCCCCAGACGATGAAGCTCAGCGAGGCACCATGCCAAAGGCCACAGGCCACCATCGCAATCATCTGGTTGAGATACATGCGCAACGTGCCCTTGCGGCTTCCACCGAGCGGGATATAGACGTAGTCGCGAATCCAGGAAGAGAGCGAGATGTGCCAGCGACGCCAGAAGTCGGTGACGGAATCGGACTTCCACGGCGCGTTGAAGTTCATTGGGATCGTGAAACCGAGCAAGGCCGAGATACCTATCGCCATATCGCTATAGCCCGAGAAGTCGCAATAGATCTGTACGGTGTAGCCATAGAGACCCAAGAGCACCTCACCGCCGGAGAAGAGCGTGGGATTGTCGAAAATGCGATCGACGAAGTTTTGCGCGATATAGTCGGAGATGATACACTTCTTCGCCAGTCCGATGAGCACGAAGTAGACGCCCATGCCAAAGAGCTGGTTGCTGATCTGCAGCGGACGGCGGATCTGCGGGGCGAAGTCAGTGGCCCGGACGATGGGGCCCGCCAGCAGCGTGGGGAAGAAGGAGACGTAGAAGGCATAGTCCAGGAGGCTTTCCATCGGCTTCATCTTGCCCCGATAGACGTCCACGACATAGGAGATGGTCTTGAATGTGTAGAAACTGATGCCCACGGGCAGGAAAATGTCCCACGGCTGGAAATTGCCACCAATCATCTGCGTCACCATTCCCGCGAAGAAATTGGTGTATTTGAAGTAGCAGAGTAGTCCGAGGTCGATCGCCAGGCTCAGGGCCAGCAGCCCCTTGGCGCGCTGATCCGCCTGGGCCAGCAGCTGTATGGCATCGGTCCCAGTGGGGCTTTGTGCCTGCACCTGCTGTTCCAGCTCTTGCAGCTGATTTTGCAGGGTGCAAAAGCGGCTGTAAACATTGGGGTCGCTGGGGTTAAAGCGCAGCACTCCGCCGCCGTGCTCCGGCCCGCCATTGACCGCGTATTCGCGCAGGCCGGTATCAATCGTAAGTTGTTCCATAAAGCCTCCTTTGATGCAACAGAAATCTGTAATTACAATAGCTAAAAAATGGTGAAGCGCTGCTGCACACTTCACGAAGAAAAAAGGTGAACAAGAGAATTTTGGTGTACCCTCTGCCAAGGGAACGCCAAACAAAACTTACAGCGGAAATACCGGAATCCTAGGGTGTATCTGAAAAGTCAAAAATTTAGTCTATTTCTACAAATATCGTGGGATTTTGCCTTAAAAAGCCTTGGAATCCACAAAGGATTCCTGTGACTCTTTGCCTTAAATCCTGCTTGTGTTTGCGAAATATCCATCTTTTTCTTGTTTTCAAATACAC
>OQWM01002377.1_pt1 | contig 12789 bp, 6 predicted proteins | sample 1691531 | NCBI WGS metagenome assembly OQWM01 (sample SAMN03418257, study PRJEB22391) | human gut metagenome | biome: human-gut; feature: organic feature; material: feces | host: Homo sapiens | place: Tanzania | collected 2013-01 | reverse complement strand
GAGGACCATCATCGAAACTTTCTTCGCCGACTTGTACGACGAGTGCAGAATTGGCTGGTGACAAGAATGTTACTCAATATGAGTTGCTCATTGGTAATACCGACACCAAGAAGGTGAAGAAAGTTGACATCTATCGTTGGCCCGACCAGTATATTGACGTGCTATATGCTGCAAAAGATGGCAAGCGTCTTTATATACAGCGCTATAACCGTCCGTGGAACCAAGCTGATATTTGCGAGGTTAATGTAGAAACTGGAAAGGTAAGAGTGGTGATACATGAAGGTTTCCTAAGTGACGATGACGACGAAGATGAGGAATAAAGAAACTTTTTGAAATGTTGAAGATTGAAAGGAGAAAAAGCATATGGCAAAGAGTTTAGCAGTAAGAGTGGATGACAGACTGATCCACGGACAGGTAGTAACACAGTGGGTAAAAGTATTTAAGGCACAGAAGATCGTCGTAATTGACAACAATGTGGCAAAAGACAAGATGCAGAAAAATGTATTAAAATTTGCAGCACCACCAGAGATCAAAGTCAGCATTTTCTCAGTTGATAAAGCGGTTGAAATCTGGGAGAAGAATCAATTTGGAAATTTAAATGTATTTGTACTGTTTAAAGATGTAAAACAGATCAAAGAATTAGCAGACAAAGGTGTGAAATTTGATGAGATCACATTAGGTAATATGTCTATTATCGGGGATCGTAAACAGATTTATAAATCTACAGGATTTACAGAAGAAGAGGCACAGACATTATTTGATCTTGAAAAAGATGGCGTGAAATTATATTTCCAGACACAGCCTACAGATAAAAAGGAATCTCTGGATATGGTCAAAAAGACATTTCCAAATGTTCAATAAATATATGAAAAGCTAAGGAGGATGAAAACATGACAATTAGTTTAACACAGGCAATATTGCTTGGACTGTTCTGCGGTATTGCAAAATGCTGTATTCCATATACAGCGGGAGCATTTATGTTCAACACAGTTATTTTCAATGCAGTAATTGTTGGAGCAGTTCTTGGAAATATGCCACAGGCAATGATGATCGGGGCATCATTACAGCTGATTTATTTAGGTGTTATCGCTGCAGGTGGAAACCAGCCTACTGACCCATGTCTCGCAGCTTATGTAGCGATACCAGTTGCAATGGCATCAGGACTTAATACGAACGCAGCAGTAGCACTGGCTGTTCCAGTTGGTCTTTTAGGAGTTCAGATTACAAACTTAATTTATTTGATGTCAGGATTTTTTGCACAGAAAGGTGATGAATGTGCAGGAAAAGGCGATGCAAAAGGAATGGTTCGATGGTCTATTGTATTTGTAGGAATTATACGTCTTGTATGCTTTGGAGCACTTATTACAGTTGCACTTTACTTTGGAAGCAGTGCATTACAGGGTGTATTAGATGATATTCCTCAGTTTGTAACGAATGGATTAACAGCCATGGGAGCATGCTTACCAGCGGTAGGTTTTGCAATCATTGCTAATCTGATCTCAAAACCAAAATTTGTTCCATTTTTCTTCGCAGGATTTTTCCTGATCCAGTATACAAAGATCGGAACAATCCCACTGTTAATGATGGGAGCATTTATCACATTCCTTTATGTAACATTTACGAAAAATGAATATACAAGCAATGCGGGATATGATGACGACGAGGATGAGGATGAAGACGAAGATGAAGATGAGGAAGAATTTGCAAATGAAGAAAGAATCCTGTCTAAGAAAGATGTATTCAAATCTTATCTGATCTATTGGTTTACAGCAGAGATCTGTCATAGTTTTGAAAGAATGCAGGCACCTGGTTTCTGTGCAGGATTAATTCCAGCATTAAAGAAATTCTATCCAAATAAAGAAGATAAACCACATTATATTGAAGCATTAAAACGTAATATGACATTCTTTAATACAGAAGCCCATTGGGGTGGAGGACCTTGCTTAGGACTTACACTGGCGATGGAAGAAAAGAAATCAAAGAATTATGATGCGATTCCAGGTGAAATGATCGTCAACTTAAAAACAGGTTTGATGGGACCTTTAGCAGGTATTGGAGATACGATTTCATGGTCAACATTAATGTATCTGTTTATTGGATTATTCTTACCACTCGCTAAACAGGGAAATCCATTAGGTGGTATTGGACCTATCGTGTTATTAACAGTGATCTGTTTTGGAATTGGATATTTCTTAACATCAAAATGTTATACATTTGGATATTCATTTGCAGAAAATATGCTGAAGTCTGGATTGGTCAATATGATCATCACAGGAGCAAGTATTCTTGGATTATTCATGATGGGTGGACTTGCAGCAACATATGTAACAGTATCAACACCAATCAAATTTGTAACAAGTACATATACAACAACTTTACAGTCTATCCTTAATTCTATCGCACCCGGAATTCTTCCATTGATCGTAGTGCTTTGTATCTGGGGATATTTAGCCAAAGTAAAACGTAATTATTTTGCGGCAACATTAGGTGTTACAATTATTTCTCTGGTTCTGGGATGTATTGGAATAATTATTTAAAAGTTGCAAAGCTTTTCAATTGACGTGCCTTGCAAAGATTTTATATACTATAATTAAGAATGAGTAACGAAGATAGAAAGGGCAGGCAAGTTGAGAGAAGAACGTTTTATTATCAAAGTAGTTGAAATGCACTATAAACAAGGATTGTCGCAACAAGAGATCGGTAAGAAGTTAAATGTATCAAGAACAACGATATCAAGAGCGTTGGCACAGGCTAAGAAACAAGGATATGTGCAGATTAAGATTAATTATCCACAAGATTCAGCAATCAGTCTGGAAGGACGTTTAGAAGAGCGATTCGGATTAAAAGAAGCAGTGATCGCAAGTGCACAAGATCCAGATGAATTAAAAGATGAGGTTGCATTTTATGCATCAGATTATCTGCTGAGAACTTTAAAAAACCATATGACGATCGCGCTTACAAGAGGAGTTACACTACAGAATATGGTGGAATTTCTTGGAAAAGACGTGAGACTAAAGTTTTTGAAAACAGATGATGTGAATGTTGTACCATTGATGGCGGCAACTAATATATCGGTTTCAATGGATAAGGGATATCGAATGGCTTATTCAAATTATCTGATTGAAGAAGTAGCGAAGATCATTAATGGAAACAGTTATCAGATGCTTGCTCCACAATATGTTGATTCGCCTGGAGCTAAGAAAGTCTTCATGGAAGAAAAAAGCATTAAAGAGGTTTTTGATCTGGCAAAGAAAGCGGATATTGCTGTTGCAGGAATTGGAACATTGGATCATAATTCAGCACTGATCAATGCAGAATTGATACCGATGGAAGAATTTGAGAGATTACAGAAAAAAGGTGGTACAGGAGAAATTCTTTCTCATGTGGTAGATAAAGATGGAAAGCTTGTGAAAGATCAATTTGAAGAACATTTGCTAAGTCTTGATCTTGAAGAATTTAAGAAAATACCGATCCGTGTCGGAGTTGCTTATGGTCTTGATAAGAAAGAAGCAATTCTCGGAGTGCTTCGAGGTGGTTATGTGAATGTACTGATCACAGACGAGAAAGTTGCGAATTACCTGATAGAAGAAACAAAATAACTATAAAGATAAAATCCCAGAGAATTTCATTCTTTGGGATTTTTTTGAAGAAAGGCATAATTATGAAGAAGGTAATAAAGAAAAAACTGGAAGAAACGAGACAACATGCATTTGAAAAGAAAGTTTTACAGAGAGAAAAAGCAAAAGGAGCACCAAGAGTTGGTGAATTCTATAAGGAAAATGATATTTTGCTGGAAGATATCGATCTTGGACAGATTCGAATAGACATGAAACGCGAAGGGGAAGATATCACAACCGATGAGATCGTAGAAACAACAAAGATCATTCCAATCAAAGATCATATGATCGAGATCACCATTTATGAAAGAAAAGATCAAAAAGATTCAAAAGAAAAAAGAAATCTTGTGTTATTTGTTCATGGAGGAGGATTTATCGGTGGTGATGTAAAGACAAAAGGAAATCAATGCCGTTATCTTGCACAACAATCTGGTGCGGTTGTTGTCTCACCGGAATATCGTCTGGCACCTGAAACTCCATATCCAGGAGCAGAAGAAGACGTGCTTGGAACGATCGACTGGTTAGAAGAACATGCAGACAGATTCAATATTGATACAGATAAGATGTCGATCATGGGAGAAAGCGCAGGAGGTCATTTGGCGGTTAATGCCTGTCTGAAAGATAAAAAACAAAGGATGAAACTGGTTGTATCTGTGTACGGAGTTATGGATATGAGTGTAGCAGAAGATACACCATACCATTGGGATTACTCATTATACCAGATGGAAGAAGAGCAAAAAGATTATATCATGAACCGCTTGTTCCGTTTTAAAGAATTAAATGATTCTATGAATGATCTGTATTTACAAAATGGAGAATCAACTTTGGATGGAGAAATTTCCCCATTGTTCAGTGAACATCTTGATTGTTTGCCAAAAGTTCTGATGATCGAGGCAGAATTTGATTATTTTAAAATCTGTAATGAAGAATTTGTGAAAAAGTTAGAAGAACAAGGGAAAGATGTTGATGTCATCTACTATGAAGGACTAGACCATGGGTTCTTCGATCGTCTTGGAAGTCTTCCACAGACACAAGACTGTATTGATGAGATCGCGAAGTATATCAAAGAAATGTAGAAAACGCAATTCAATAAAAAACCCCTGAAAATGCAGATGAGAAACATTTTCAGGGGCTTTTTTCATGTATTTAAAAATAGTTGTTGACATGACAAATCCTGTGTGGTAATATAAGAAAATGTCTTAATGTGGGTTTGTCTGCCCACACTCTATGTAAAATTAAGAATAAGATTGTAAGAAAGATATAGTAAGATAGAGGGTTTCTTACAGTTGATGTAGTATATAAACCAGGTTTAGATCAAGAGGTGAAAAACGTCCATGGAAAAGAACAGAATACAGCCAATAAAATCAGGTACAGGGATGCGAATCAGCTATGCCAGACAGGATGACGTCCTTGAAGTACCAAATCTGATCGAAATTCAAAAGGATTCCTATGATTGGTTTTTAAGAGAAGGATTAGCAGAGGTATTTGAAGATATCTCCCCAATCGAAGATTACAGCGATCAGTTAAGCTTGGAATTTGTTGACTATCAATTATGTAAAGATGACGTCAAATATTCAATTGAAGAATGTAAAGAAAGAGATGCAACATACGCTGCACCTTTAAAAGTGAAAGTAAGACTTCATAATAAAGAGACTGATGAAATCAAGCAGCATGAGATTTTTATGGGCGATCTTCCTTTAATGACAGCAACAGGAACATTTATCATCAATGGAGCTGAACGTGTTATCGTCAGTCAGTTAGTGCGTTCCCCTGGAATTTATTATGGAATTGCTCATGACAAGATTGGTAAAGAGTTATACTCTTCCACAGTTATTCCAAACCGTGGTGCCTGGCTTGAATATGAAACAGATTCCAATGATGTATTCAATGTACGTGTAGACCGTACAAGAAAAGTGCCTATTACAGTTCTGATCCGTGCATTAGGTATCGGAACAAACGCAGAGATCAAAGAATTATTTGGTGAAGAACCAAAGATCCTTGCAAGTATCGAAAAAGACCCATCTGATAACTATGAAGATGGTCTGTTAGAATTATATAAGAAGATCCGTCCGGGAGAACCATTATCTGTAGATAGTGCAGAAAGCTTGATCAACAGCATGTTCTTCGATCCAAGAAGATATGATCTTGCGAAAGTTGGACGTTACAAATTCAATAAAAAATTAGCATTAAGAAATCGTATCAGTGGATTTATCTTAGCAGAAGATGTTTTAGATCCAACAACTGGAGAAGTATTAGCAGAAGCTGGAACGAATGTGGATATGGAACTTGCAGATAAGATCCAGAACGCAGCCGTAGCAAGTGTTATGATCCAGACAGAAGAAGGTGCTACAAAAGTACTTTCCAACATGGAAGTAAATCTTGCTGAATATGTAGATTTCAATCCAGAAGAGATCGGTGTTCATGAAGATGTTTTCTATCCTGCATTAGAGAAGATCTTAGAAGAAGGATATGAAGGAGAAGAATTAAAAGAAGCTCTGAAGAAGAATATTCATGAATTGATTCCAAAACATATTACAAAAGAAGATATCTTAGCATCTATCAACTACAATATCCATTTAGAGTATGGAATTGGACATGATGATGATATCGACCACTTAGGAAACCGTCGTATCCGTGCTGTAGGTGAACTGCTTCAGAACCAGTATCGTATCGGTCTTTCAAGATTAGAAAGAGTTGTTCGTGAAAGAATGACAACTCAGGATATTGAATCTATTTCACCACAGTCACTGATCAATATCAAACCAGTAACAGCAGCAGTGAAAGAGTTCTTTGGAAGTTCCCAGTTATCTCAGTTCATGGACCACAACAACCCATTATCTGAGTTGACACATAAGAGACGTTTATCTGCATTAGGACCAGGTGGTCTGTCTCGTGACCGTGCCGGATTCGAAGTCCGTGACGTACATTACACACATTACGGAAGAATGTGTCCAATCGAGACACCTGAAGGACCTAACATCGGTCTGATCAACTCTCTTGCTACTTATGCAAGAATTAACGAGTATGGATTTATCGAAGCACCATACCGTGTACTGGATAAATCAGATCCTGAGAATCCAGTTGTTACAGACAAAGTTGTTTATTTAACAGCTGATGAAGAAGATAATTATGTAGTAGCACAGGCGAACGAACCTGTTGATGAAGATGGACATTTCGTAAATGCCCATGTATCCGGACGTTTCCGCGAGGATACATCAGAATTTGATAAAGTAAACCTTGACTTAATGGACGTATCTCCAAAGATGGTATTCTCAGTAGCTACATCCATGATTCCTTTCCTGGAGAACGATGATGCCAACCGTGCGCTGATGGGATCCAACATGCAGCGTCAGGCAGTACCACTTCTTTCTACAGAAGCTCCTGTTGTTGGAACAGGTATGGAATCCAAGGCAGCATATGACTCTGGAGTCTGCATCACAGCAAGAAATGGCGGAGTCGTAGAAAGATCTACAAGTACAAAGATCGTAGTTCGTAATGATGACGGTCAGAGAGATGAATACAATGTTATCAAGTTTGCACGAAGCAACCAGGGTAACTGTATGAATCAGCGTCCGATCGTATTTGTAGGAGACAGAGTAGAAAAGGGAGACATCTTAGCAGATGGTGCTTCAACAAGCAACGGAGAGATGGCCCTTGGTAAGAACCCATTGATCGGTTTCATGACATGGGAAGGATATAACTACGAGGATGCGGTACTGTTAAGTGAACGTCTGGTACAGGATGACGTTTACACATCTGTTCATATCGAAGAATATGAAGCAGAAGCCAGAGATACTAAGCTTGGTCAGGAAGAGATCACAAGAGATCTTGCAGGATTAAGTGAAGATGTCTTAAAAGACTTAGATGACAACGGTATCATCCGTATCGGTGCAGAAGTACGTGCCGGTGACATCCTGGTAGGAAAAGTTACTCCTAAGGGAGAAACAGAGTTAACAGCTGAAGAGAGACTGTTACGTGCGATCTTTGGTGAGAAAGCAAGAGAAGTCCGTGATACATCTTTAAGAGTGCCACATGGTGCTTACGGAGTTGTTATGGATACAAAGATCTTCACAAGAGAGAATGGAGACGAACTTCCTCCTGGAGTAAACAAGAGCGTTCGTGTATACATTGCTCAGAAGAGAAAGATTTCTGTAGGAGATAAGATGGCTGGTCGACATGGTAACAAGGGTGTAATTTCCCGTATTCTGCCAGTAGAAGATATGCCATACTTACCAAACGGACGTCCATTAGATATCGTACTGAATCCATTAGGTGTGCCTTCACGTATGAATATCGGACAGGTGTTAGAGATTCATCTGTCCTTAGCAGCAAAAGTTCTTGGATTTAATGTTGCTACACCAGTATTCAATGGTGCAGACGAGAACGATATCGCAGATACATTAAGAATGGCAAATGACTATGCCAATACATCATGGGAAGAATTTGACGCAAAATGGCGTGATAAAGTTAACGATGATGTAATGGATTACTTATATGAAAACAGAGACCATAGAAAAGAATGGCAGGGTGTACCAATTGATACAACTGGTAAAGTAAGATTAAGAGACGGTCGTACAGGAGAAGAATTTGACAGTCCTGTAACAATCGGATTCATGCATTACCTGAAACTGCATCATCTGGTAGATGATAAGATCCATGCACGTTCTACTGGTCCATACTCATTAGTAACTCAGCAGCCACTGGGTGGTAAAGCTCAGTTCGGTGGACAGCGTTTCGGAGAGATGGAGGTATGGGCACTGGAAGCTTATGGTGCAGCATACACACTTCAGGAGATCCTGACATTCAAGTCCGATGACGTTGTAGGTCGTGTGAAAGCGTACGAAGCGATCATCAAAGGTGATAACATCCCTGAACCAGGTGTTCCAGAATCTTTCAAAGTATTATTAAAAGAATTCCAGTCACTGGCATTAGATGTTAAAATTCTTGACGAGAACGCTGAAGAAGTTGAATTAAGAGAAGATGTTGATGGTGGAGATGCAAATCAGGATCTTGCACCAATGATCGAAGGAGACGGTGTCTTCAATAATTATGAAGAAAGCGAATCTGAACTCGGTGCTTTAGGATATAAACACGGAGACTTATCAGAAGGTGAAGATAACACAATCATGTAGATTGGCGAGCAATTTAGGAAGGAGCAGCCTTAAATGATGGAATCAAGCAATGAATATCAAAGCAATAAAATTTCATTTGATGCAATTAAGATCGGGTTGGCTTCCCCAGAAAAGATCCGTGAGTGGTCTAGAGGAGAAGTAAAGAAACCTGAGACGATCAACTATCGAACATTAAAACCTGAAAAAGACGGGCTTTTCTGTGAGAAGATCTTCGGGCCTACAAAGGACTGGGAGTGTCACTGCGGAAAGTACAAAAAAGTTCGCTATAAAGGTGTTGTCTGCGACCGATGCGGTGTTGAAGTAACAAAAGCAAGTGTCCGTCGTGAAAGAATGGGACATATCGAATTAGCAGCTCCAGTATCTCATATCTGGTATTTCAAAGGAATTCCTAGCCGTATGGGTCTGATTCTTGATATTTCACCAAGAACACTGGAAAAGGTTTTATATTTCGCATGCTATATCGTTTTAGATGCTGGAGATACAGATCTTGCATATAAACAGGTATTAACAGAAAAAGAATATAGAGAAGCGTATGAAAAATACGGAGATACATTCCGCGTAGGAATGGGTGCTGAAGCAGTGAAAGAACTGCTTCAGGCCATTGATCTGGAAGCAGAAGCAAAATCCTTACAGGATGAGTTCAAAACTGCTACAGGTCAGAAGAGAGCCAGAATCGTTAAGAGACTGGAAGTTGTAGAAGCATTCTGCAACTCAGAGAATAAACCAGAATGGATGATCCTGGATGCAGTTCCAGTCATCCCTCCAGATATCCGTCCAATGGTTCAGTTAGATGGTGGACGTTTCGCTACATCTGACTTAAATGACCTTTACAGACGTATCATCAACAGAAATAACCGTCTGAAGAGATTATTAGAACTTGGAGCACCAGATATCATCGTAAGAAACGAAAAGAGAATGTTACAGGAAGCAGTTGATGCCCTGATCGATAATGGTAGACGTGGACGTCCAGTCACAGGACCAGGAAACCGTGCATTAAAATCATTATCAGACATGTTAAAAGGTAAACAGGGACGTTTCCGTCAGAACCTGTTAGGAAAACGTGTAGACTACTCTGGACGTTCCGTTATCGTAGTAGGACCAGACTTAAAGATCTTCCAGTGTGGTCTTCCAAAAGAAATGGCGATCGAATTATTCAAGCCATTCGTTATGAAAGAATTAGTTGAGCGCAAATTAGCTCATAACATTAAATCAGCAAAGAAAATGGTTGAAAAACTTCAGCCAGAAGTATGGGATGTCTTAGAAGACGTCATCAAAGAACATCCTGTTATGTTAAACCGTGCACCGACACTGCATAGACTGGGAATTCAGGCATTCGAGCCTATCCTGGTAGAAGGTAAAGCGATCCGTCTGCATCCACTGGTATGTACAGCGTACAACGCCGATTTCGACGGTGACCAGATGGCTGTCCATCTTCCATTATCTGTGGAAGCACAGGCAGAGTGTAGATTCCTTCTGTTATCACCAAACAACCTGTTAAAACCATCTGATGGTGGTCCAGTAGCTGTTCCTTCTCAGGATATGGTACTTGGTATCTACTATCTGACATTAGAGAAAGATGGAGACAAAGGTGAAGGTAAATACTTCAAATCTGAGAACGAAGCATACTTAGCTTATGAAAATAAGGTGATCACACTTCATTCTAAGATCAAAGTAAGACGTACAGGTGTAGACAAAGACGGAAATCCTATTTCTCAGGTTGTAGATTGTACACTTGGACGTATTCTGTTCAATGAGATCATCTTACAGGATCTGGGATTTGTAGACAGAAGCAAACCAGAGAATGCTTTAGCATATGAGATTGATTTCCACGTAGGAAAGAAACAGTTAAAACAGATCCTTGATAAATGTATCAACATTCATGGAGCAACAAAGACTGCAGAAGTCCTAGATGATATCAAAGCGATCGGATACAAATTCTCTACAAGAGGAGCCTTAACAGTATCCATTTCTGATATGACAGTGCCACCTGAGAAACCTCAGATCTTAGGAGATGCACAGAAACAGGTAGAATTCATTACAGAACAGTATAAACGTGGTCTGATGACAGAAGAAGAACGTTATAAAGCGGTTGTTAAGACATGGTTCGACGCCGATGACGTTTTAACAGATAAACTGATCACAGGATTAGACCGATTAAATAACATCTTCATGATGGCCGATTCCGGAGCCCGTGGTTCTAACCAGCAGATCAAACAGTTAGCAGGTATGCGTGGACTGATGGCCGATACATCAGGACGTACAATTGAATTGCCGATCAAGTCTAACTTCCGTGAAGGTCTTGACGTACTGGAATACTTCATTTCAGCGCATGGAGCTCGTAAAGGTCTGTCCGATACAGCCCTTCGTACAGCCGATTCAGGATACTTAACACGTCGTCTGGTAGACGTATCACAGGATCTGATCATTCGTGAACAGGATTGCTGTGAAGGTACTGGAGAAGAAATTCCAGGAATGTATGTAGAAGCATTCATGGATGGACAGGAAGTTATCGAAAGCTTAGAAGAACGTATCACAGGTAGATATGCAGCAGAAGAGCTTGTGAATAAAGAAACTGGTGAAGTCATTGTAAAAGCAAACCACATGATCACACCAAAACGTGCGAAAGCCGTTTGTGATGCAGGATATACATCTGTTAAGATCCGTACGATGTTAACATGTAAATCTGGAGTTGGAGCTTGTGCAAAATGTTACGGATCTAACATGGCAACAGGTCAGGCCGTACAGGTTGGAGAAGCTGTCGGAATCATCGCAGCACAGTCAATCGGTGAGCCAGGTACACAGCTTACAATGAGAACATTCCATGCCGGTGGAGTAGCCGGTGATGATATCACACAGGGTCTTCCTCGTGTCGAAGAGTTATTTGAAGCACGTAAACCAAAAGGACTTGCGATCATCGCAGAATTTGGTGGAGAAGTGCAGTTAAAAGATACAAAGAAGAAACGTGAAGTCATCATCACAAATAGAGAAACTGGCGATGTGAAGACATATCTGATCCCTTACGGATCTCGTCTGAAAGTACAGGAAGGACAGATCCTTGAAGCCGGAGATGAACTTACAGAAGGTTCTATCAACCCTCACGATTTATTAAGAATCAAGGGAATCCGTGCCGTACAGGATTACATGATCCGCGAAGTACAGAGAGTATACCGTTTACAGGGTGTAGATATCAACGACAAGCACGTTGAGGTTATCGTACGTCAGATGCTTAAGAAAGTACGTATCGAAGACGGTGGAGACACAGGATACTTACCAGGAGCAATGGTTGATGTATTAGAACTTGAGAAGAGAAACAAAGAGATGGAAGAACAGGGTCTTCAGACTGCAACAGCAGACCAGATCATGCTTGGTATCACAAAAGCATCTCTGGCAACAGATTCCTTCTTATCAGCAGCTTCCTTCCAGGAAACAACAAAAGTTCTTACAGATGCAGCGATCAAAGGAAAAGTCGATCCATTAGTAGGATTAAAAGAAAACGTAATCCTTGGTAAACTGATCCCAGCCGGAACAGGTATGAGACGTTACAGAGATGTCAAGATCAGCACAGACGAAAATGATTTCACAATCGGAGATGAGATTGATTTCGATGATGAAGATTTTGATATTGAAGAATAATTTGAATTTGTAGTTGGCCAACTGTAGGCTTTGAGTATATGATAAAAAATAAATAAAAAACCACAAACGCAGCGGTGGAATTTTTGCTCATATTTTGAACAAATCGCTTATCCGCCCAATTTCCTACGATAACTCGCTCTGAAGTTTATCTAAGACAAGAGTCTCTGAAGCTCAGACAATCGTCCAATTGGGCTGCGAATTTATTCAAAAGATGGCAAAATTCCAATGCTGCGTTTGTGTTTTTTTATCATATACCAGAAGACTATAGTGTGGATAGTAACAATATTTTGAATTATTGAAGATGCGAGTGTAATGAACTTTTATCTTCCGCCTGTCAGTACCAAGAGCGCAAGCCAATACCGTTCAACATACATATCTCATAGTGGTTTCGATAACTGAAATTATTG
>OQWM01002372.1_pt1 | contig 12813 bp, 7 predicted proteins | sample 1691531 | NCBI WGS metagenome assembly OQWM01 (sample SAMN03418257, study PRJEB22391) | human gut metagenome | biome: human-gut; feature: organic feature; material: feces | host: Homo sapiens | place: Tanzania | collected 2013-01 | reverse complement strand
AGAAGGAGATTGTTATGGCAAAGTTGATTTATGTACCTCTCGGCTGCAGCCTGCGACCGCAGCTGGCAGAGAAGCTTTCGCAACAATCGTTGGGCGAAGGCGTACTGGTGCTGCCGAACCGCCTGCTGATGGACGAGGTGCGCCGCAATTACCCTAATGTTGAAACCATGGGCATGGATACCTTGGCCAGCAAGCTGATGAATATCAACGGCGGTACCGATTACAAGGAATTGAGCCGCCGCAGCCAGGAGCTGATTGTGCAGGATATTATTGACTACATGATGGAAAACAAGCAGCTTACCGGCATGAAAACGCATAAGCAATTGGAATATTTTGGCTCGCTGGCACACAAAACAGGCTTTGTGAAGGCCATGACTTCACTTGTAAGCCAGCTTTCGCGCTGTGGTGCGACTAAGGAAGATATCTATGGCCAAATGCAAAAATCCTTTGAGGAAGATGAGCTGAAGGGCAAGGATTTGGGAGTCTGCAATTTTTACTTGCTTTACCGTCAATATCTGGAAGATAACAAATGGTATGACCTGGAGGGCAAGTACCGTCTGGCGGTGGAGAAGCTCAAAAAGCAGGATTGCAAAATCCCCTGGAAGCATATTTATATCAGCGATTTCTTCAGCCTGGACCAGGTGCAGGTTAATTTTTTGCAGGCTTTGGCAAAGCATGTGGATGACCTGGTAATCAGCATGAGCTACGAAGGACGCCGGGTAAGCATTGACGAAAAAGCAAAGTATGAGTCGATTACCAAGTTTATGCGCGCAAGCACGAATACAGTTAACTCTCTCAAAATTTTGGGCGCGACGGTTGAAAGCCTTGCGGCTGAAGAGCTGCAGCAAGCTCCTGCAGCAGCTGCCATGCAGCAGCTGCGTCGCCTGGGGCATGCGCCCGTGCCGGTGCCGCTGGCAGGCGTGGAAAGCTACTGCTTTGCTTCCGACGAGCAGGAGATGCGTTGGGTGCTGAAGCGCATTAAACACCAGCTTGCGCAGAAGCAATGTGCTGCCAATCGCATAGTTGTGGCTGTGCGTGATTTTTCCTTATACAGCGGCCTGCGCCAGCTGGCGGATGAATACGGTGTGCCGGTGAGCCTGCCGCAGACGACAGCGCTGGTGTCGCAGCCCTTGGCTGTTATGCTGCGCCTGCTGCTTACTGCTGCAGGCAGGGGACGTGAGGCTGCAGTAGCTTATCTGGAGCTGCTGGACTGCGAGCTTTTGCGTTTATTCTTTGACGTAGATGTGGAGGCGGCAAGCAGCCTGCGCTCCCAAACGTATTTTAAAACACGTCAGCAGGCTATGCAGAAGGCGCATGAGCTGTTAGGCGATGCAACGGCGCTGTGGCAGCAGCTGGATGCTTTTATAGAAAATACGCAGGCGGAGGCCAGCATCAGCGATTATGCCGAGCAGCTGACGCAGCTTGTGCAATCGCTGCCGCTGGAGGAACGCCTTGGCAGCCTGCATAAGCAGGGCGTGCCTATTGCTTCGCTGCTTGCCTGCCTGCGCAGTAAGGACGCTGTGCTGAAGGCTGTGCAGCAGCTGGTGCATGATTACGATGTTGCGCACAATCTTACCTATAAGCTGACGCTGAGCCAGTGGAACAGCCTGCTGCAGGAGGCCTTGGGACAGGTGCAGCTTACGCTGCGCTTCGGCCGCATGGACGGCGTACTGTTTACCGAGGTAGGCAACGTGCAGGGCTTGAGCTTTGACAGTGTTTATATTATGGGCCTGCGCGAGGGCGAATTTCCGCAGGCTAAAAACGAAAACTGGATTTATAACGATACAGAACGTAAGCAGCTGGCAGATGCAGGCTATGACTTGCCAACAGTTGGCTCTTCCTTTGATGAGGACGCGTACTTCTTCGCTCAGGCTGTGTGTGCAGCGCAAAGGGAGCTTATCCTTACCTGGCATGAGGAGGTAGGCGAAAGCCTGGCCAGCAGCTATTTGGACGAAATCTGGAAGCTGTTCCTGCAGCCTGGAAGCGATGAAAAGCGTGTGGACAAGGATTATGTGAAGGCGCAGACACCGCCGGATTTTGGCATTGCTTCAGCTGAAGAGGCCTATAGCGACAAGCGCTTTGCTGCTGCTGACCTGCCGAAAATCGAGCAGCTTAGCGGGCAGCAGGCTCCTACGGCAGAGCTGCAGCAGGCTGCTCAAGCAGATACCTTGCGTAAAGCACAGCAGGCAGAATATAACGGCGATTTGCAGAGCGTTTTGCCGACAGCTATGCTGCAGAAAAAAATCGGCAGCCGCTTCAGTGCGAGCAGGCTGGAGGTTTATGCTGCCTGTCCCTTCCGCTTTTTGGCAGAGAAGGTGTGGCTGGCGCAGGCAGCGGAGGCAGCAGATGATTTGCTGCAGCCGCGTGATGCCGGTGATATCCTGCACCAGACGCTGAAAAGCTTTGTCGAGCCATATATTGGCAGCAAAATTATTGACGAAACCATAGAAGACCTGACGGAGGAGCTGGAGGCTGTCTTTGAGGATGTCTGCACTGCTGCACGTAATGATAACAGCAGCGCTATTGCTTCCGCCAACGAGGATATCTGGCAGGTAGAAAAGCAGCGCCTGTGGCGTATGCTCGTGCGCTGGCTGCGCTTTGAATATGCTGACCAGCAGCGCTGGGGCGGCTTTACGCCGTATGCTGTGGAATGGGACTTCAGCTCCAAAAACGGCAAGCCCTTGTATCTGACGCTCAGTGACGGCAGTGAGGCTTCGCTTATCGGTCGCATTGACAGAATTGACAGCGATGGTGAGCATGCCTTTATCACGGACTATAAAAGCGGCAGTGCTCCCAGCAGTAAGGCGATGGAGCAAGGTCTTGATCTGCAGCTGCCGGTTTATCTGCTGGCGACAGCTTTGGCTAAGGAGCAGCTGGCTGTCAGCGGCGGCTGCTATTATTCACTGAAGGAGGGAAAGCGTAAGAGTGCCTTTTTGCTGGAAAGCGTGGGCAACAGCGACTTGCCGTATAAAAAGCCGAAGAATGCCGAAGCGCTGACCTGGGATAGCTTTAAGCAGGAAAAGGAGCAGCTGCTGAAGGATTATATAGAAAGAATTTATGCAGGCGATTTTGCATTGGCAGGCTGTAAGCGCTGCGATATATATTGCCCGCTGCATGATATCTGCCGTGTGCAGCTTGTGAGCGGCGCTAATGAACAGGGAGGCGAGAGCGATGAGTAAGAACCCTACACCGGAACAGGAGTTGGCAATCAACAGCATAAAAAGTAATGTTTCGCTGCTCGCCGGTGCCGGCAGCGGCAAAACCTATGTGCTGATGAAACGCTTTGTGCAAATTTTGCGCTCGGATTTAAGTGTTAACCCTACGAACATTGTGGCAATTACCTTTACACGTAAGGCTGCTGCCGAAATCAAGGGGCGTGTACGTCAGGCTGTCAGTGAATGCGTGGAGCAGGCGCAGACAGATTTGGAAAGAATGTGCTGGCAGGAGCACCTGCAAAAGGTGGAAAGTGCGCCAATCAGTACTATTCATGGACTGTGCAGCCGCATTCTGAAGGATAACCCTGTAGAAACGCAGCTTGATCCTGATTTTACGATTCTGGAGGATTTTGAGGCGCAGGATTTTTTCCAGGAAACGCTGCAGCAGTTTTTGCGCAAAAATATCAAGGAAGATGAGGCAGTGCGCCGTCTGGTGCAAACCTACGGCGTAACGAGCTTTGTGAATCAGGTTACGTCGCTGGGGGACAAGCTTTCGGAGCTGGTGCAGGACAAGGACCTGGCATTGCCTTATATCAAGGCTAAGGAACAGCTGCCGGGTTTGCAGCAAAAGCTGTTTGCCGCTGTGCGTGAGGTAATCGAAGCACGCGAGGCTTTGGGACAAAAGACGAAGGGCAGACAGACCTTGACGGAGGCAGCAGGCCATTTGGCTGAGCTGGAGCAGCAGATTCTGGCACCGGAGCCGGACTGCTCTCTGCTTGATGCATTGGGGATTGTTAAGGTTAGAGGTAAGGAGTTGGCGGCGGAGCTGGATAATTTAAAAAGTCTGCGGCAGGAACTGACCAATGTAATCTTGAACGCCAAGGGCTGCGCTTTAGTGCAGGACTGGCTTACTGTGCTGCAAAAATTTTACGCTTGCCTGAGCGCGCGTAAGCAGGAAAATAATGTGCTTTTCAGTGATGATTTGGATTTGCTGGCTATTGAGTACCTGCAGAAGAATGAGGAATTGCGCAAAAAGTATCAGGAGCGCTATAAATATATCATGGTAGACGAATTCCAGGACACCAATGAACGTCAGCGACAGCTGATATATCTGCTGTGCGGTAATAAGCTTGACGGTACAAATAATTTGTTTATTGTCGGTGACGTGAAGCAGTCTATCTATCGCTTCCGTCATGCTGATGTCAGCGTCTTTACCAAGGTGAAGGAGGACATTGCGCAAAACGCGGGGCAAAACCTGGGCATGAAGACTAATTTCCGCAGCACGCAGAGCATTGTGGAGACCTGTAATACTGCCTTTTGTCAGCTGATGGATTTGCCTGAAGAGGAAATCCGTCTGGAGCATCACGAGGGTACAAACACCGGTGGTGCCAAGGTTTGTCTGCTGCAGGTGCCGTATAAATCTAAGGACGACGACCTGGGCAATAAAGAGGATAAATGGCAGAAGGAGGCAGAGGCAATCGCCGCCTATCTGCAGCAGGAGCTGCCCAAGGTAGAGCCGCAGCTCAGGCCGGGAGCAAGCAAGGCTATTTTGCTGCGTGCGATGACGCATTGCGAAATTTTGCGGCAGACACTGCAAGGCTACGGCATTAATTGCGTTGTAGTCAAAGGCAAGGGCTTTTATGAGCAGCAGGAGGTTCTGGATATTCTGAATCTGCTGGCTGCACTGCACAACCGTTACGCAAGTCTGGAGCTGGCAGGTGCCTTGCGCTCCAATTATTTTGGTTTGGATGATGCTACGCTGACGCAGCTTTTCTGGCAGACCGAAAATGACCAACCGCTGTGGGACGTTTTGCAGGCTGTAGGCAGGGGCGAGCTGGAGCTGAACCTGCAGTTGGAGCAGCAGGCTTTGGCAGTGCAGGCTGCTGCAATTCTGGGACGTCTGCGCGAAGCGGCAGCGCTGCTGGCGCTGCCTGAGCTGTTCGCACAGCTTTGGACTGAGCTGAAGCCTGAGTTCGTCCTCTCGCAACAGGAAAACGGCCCTAGTAAGCTGGCTAACGTCAAAAAGCTGCGCCGACTGGCGCAGCAGTACTGCCAGACGAAGCAGGCTTCACTGGCTGAATGGCTGCAGTACGTCAAGGACCTGCGTGCAAGCAGCAGCAAGGAGCCTGCCGCTACCGTACAGGCTGATGATGCGCTGCAGATTATGACGATACATAATTCCAAGGGACTGGAATTCGATTTGGTTATTTTACCGCAGTTAGATAAATCAGTGAAGGGCGATACTGCGTCTATCAAATATTTGCCCGGCAAGGAAGGCGAGCAGGGGCTTTTGGGCATCAAGGTGCCTGACGAACAGCTGCAGCTGCAAAACAGTGGGATTTACGAGCTGGCGAAGGAACGCGACAAGGTGCTGGAAGAGGAAGAAGCCAGACGCTTGCTGTACGTTGCGATGACGCGTGCGCAAAAGCAGCTTTTAATGGTTGGTACGGTAGCAAGGGAAAAGCTGCCGGAGACTATTATCAGTCTGCCGTCTGCTACAGGCTGGTGGCAGCAGCTGCAGGCAGTGCTGGAGGTAGATTGGCAAAAGCAGGCGTGCAGCTGCCAGTGGGTGCGTCTGCTGTGCGCTGATGATTTGCAACCAGCTGTTGCGCAGCAGAGCGAGCAGGAGCAGCTGGTGCTGGAGCCATTGGCCCTGGCACCGCTGCCTGCTTACGCGGCCTGCGGCCGCACCTGCTTTACGGCAAGTGCGCTGCAGACGTATTTGCATTGCCAGCGCCAGTACTACTACCAGCAGGTTCTGGCGCTGCCCGAGCTGGAGCAGACAGTTGCTGACGAGCAGGCGCGTGAGCTGCCTGCGAGTGTAACCGGCAGTATTGTGCATAGAGCGCTGGAGCTGTATAATGGCTATAATGCGGAGGCTGTTTTTGCCATTGCGTTGCAGGAAAATGCTCCCGGCGCAGTTGGGGGCTGGGCGAAGCAGCTGTTTACCAATTATATTGCCAGCGATTTGTATAAAGCGCTGCCCAAAAAGCAGAAGCGTGAATTAGCCTTCGTGCAGCCGCTGCAGCAGGAGCTGGCGACAGAGGGCGTAATTGATTTGCTGGCTTTTGATGAAAATGATAATATGATAATAGTGGACTATAAAACAGGTACGCCACCGGAGCCTGATGAGGTGAAGCTTGGCTATGCTTATCAGCTGGCGCTCTATAAGGACGCAGCGGAAAAGCTGTACCCCGGTAAACGTGTTGTGCGCGCTGAGCTGCACTTCCTGCAGAACATGAGCGTTTGGCAGCTGCCGTTTGATAAGTCGTACCTGCAGGAGGCAGTGGAACTGTGCGAGGAAATCAGCGGTAAGGGCGAGGAGGACGATTTCACCTGCAGCTGTAACGAAAGCTGTGCTTACTGTCACTATGAATATCTGTGTCCGCAAAATAATAAAGAATAGGTGATGTAATGGAGATTTTTGCTAAATTGGAAAGCTGGGATTATCTGGCGGCGGCTATGCTGCTGTTTTCCGCCTGGCTGCTTCTGGGCGGCATCGGCCGTCTGCAGAAGAGCGACCCGGAGCGCGTGGATGTGAAAAAGCTGCGCATCCGTGCCTGCGGTGGTTTGGTTGCGGGCGCTTTGTATCTGGCCTGCCGCTATCTGCAGCTGTAATATTGCCGGCAGCTAAACTTGCGCGCGGCTTTCATTAAGGTATATAATATGCTTATATCCTAAACTTTTACGAGGTGACTGTAATGATAAACAAAACAAGATTGATTGATGAATTTATAGAGCTGGTAAGCGTTCCCTGCCCTAGTAAGGATGAAAAGCAGGAAGCAGAGCTGATTATGGCGAAGCTGCGCGAGCTTGGTCTGGAGCCGGAGATGGACAAGGCGCACGAAAAAACCGGCGGTACCTGCGGCAATGTGTGGGCCTATGTGAAGGGCACCGTGCCGAATGCACCGACACTGCTGTTTGAAGCGCACATGGATTCTGTAGCACCGACAACAGGCACCAAGGTTGTCCGTAAGGATGGCGTGCTGTACAGCGACGGTACCACAACCTTGGGCGGTGACGACAAGGTTGGCGTTGCTGCTATGCTGGAGGCGGTGCGCGCACTTAAGGAGGACGGCGTTGCTCACGGCGACGTGCAGCTGTGCTTTACCGTTAGCGAGGAAATCGGTTGTCTTGGTGTAGTGAACATGGACCAGAGCTGGATTAAGGCTGATTACGGCTATTGCATGGATATCGGTGGCGCACCGGGCGAAATTACCTACGCTGCACCGAAGCTGTACGATATTTACGTAACCGTCAAGGGCAAGGCCGCCCATGCAGGCATTGCTCCGGAAGAAGGCGTCAATGCGATTATGCTGGCGGCGGATGCTCTGTCCAAGCTGCCTGCTTACGGTCGTCTGGACAGCGAAACTACCTTTAACATCGGCATGTTCAATGCAGGCGTTGGCACCAACATCGTCTGCCCGGAGGCTAAATTCGTCATTGATATGCGCTCTCTGAACGTACCGCGTCTGGAAGCGCTGAAGGATTCCACCATCGCTCTGATTAAAGAGGCTGTTGAAGCCGGCGGCGGTCAGGTTGAATTTGATGTAGTGGAAGGCTGTCCTGCTGTGGAGCTGAACAAGGACCACGAATGCATTAAGCTGGCAGCGCGTGCTGCGGAAACACTGGGCTTCCCGGTAGAGCTGAAAACCACCGGCGGCTGCAGCGACGGCAACTATCTTTGCGGCTACGGCCTGCCCTGCGGTCTGTTGGCAACCGGCATGAGCAATGTGCATACTACCGCGGAATATCTGAAGGAAGAGGATTTGTACAACACTGCACGCTGGACCTACGAAATTATTAAAGAGGCAGCTAAGTAAATCATACTGTTCACGTATAGTTTTCTTGACTGGAAGAATTTTTAACGCTATAATAAAAATAACTTCATAATGTAACCTTTGGGGCAGGGTGCAATTCCCGATCGGCGGTAAAGTCCGCTAGCGCAGCAGCGCATGAACCGGTGTGATTCCGGTACCGACAGTATAGTCTGGATGAGAAAAGGTGGCAAAACTGTATTTTTACCGCATAGAGGCTCCTTAGGTCTTTATGCGGTTTTTTATATTACTGGAAGGTGATATTTTGGCAAGAATGACAGATGAAGCATATATGCAGCGGGCCCTGGAGCTGGCGCTGCAGGCAGAGGGCAACACCAGTCCCAACCCGATGGTTGGCTGTGTGATTGTGGATGCCGAAGGCAATATTGTGGGTGAGGGCTATCACCATAAGGCCGGCGAACCGCATGCCGAGGTTAATGCTTTGGCGGAGGCTAAGCAGATGGCTCAGGGTGCAACGGCCTATGTAACGCTGGAGCCCTGCGCACATTACGGACGTACAGGTCCCTGCTGCGTAGCCTTGGCGCGTGCAGGCATCAGCAAGGTTGTTGTGGCCTGTCTTGATCCTAACCCTAAGGTTGCAGGTCAGGGTTTGGAATATCTGCGCCTGCAGGGGATAGAGGTTGTTACCGGCGTGTGCGAAAAAGAAGCACAGCGCCTGAATGAGCGCTTCTTTACCTGGATTACCAAAAAGCGTCCGTTTATCACTTTAAAATACGCTATGACACTGGATGGCAAGATTGCGACGGCAACGGGCGACAGCAAGTGGATTACCGGCGAGGAGGCACGCACCTTCGCACATCGCCTGCGTAAGCAGCATGACGCTGTACTTGTCGGCATCGGCACAGTGCTGGAGGACGACCCGGAGCTGACCACCCGTCTGGTGCGCGGCAAAAATCCGGTGCGCGTGGTGCTCGACAGCAGCCTGAAGATTTCGCTGATGGCGACAGTTTTAAATCCGCTGGCGGATACGATTGTTTTTACCGGTCTGGATTCAGATATCGTTAAGGCGGAAGCGCTGGCTGCTCTGCCTAACGTAGAGGTGGTACGTCTGCCGTTGGCTGATGGCGTGCTGCCTGTGGCGCAGGTAGTACAGGCTTTGGCCGAGCGCGGTATTACCAGCCTGCTGGTAGAAGGTGGCAGTGCAATTCATGGTGCCTTCTTCGACGCAGGCCTTGCTGACAGAGTGTGCGCCTTTGTAGCGCCCAAGCTGATCGGTGGCGCTGCTGCTCTGCCGCCGGTGGGCGGCGCAGGCAGCAGCCTGGTGGAAACCGGCTGGCAGCTTGATGAGGTCGAGATTGAAAAATTGGGCAGTGATGTACTGATAACAGGTCTGGTGCCGGAGCTGGATAAGCAGGAGCTGCTGAGGGGGGCAGAATAATGTTTACAGGATTGGTAGCTGAACTAGGCACGGTGCAGAAGCTGGCGCAGCAGGGTGAATCCTATCATCTGACAGTGGCGGCGGCCAAGGTACTGCAGAATTTGAAAATCGGTGACAGCGTTGCCGTAAACGGCGCCTGCCTGACGGTAGTAAGTATGGACGATACCGCCTTTACTGCCGACGTGATGCCGGAAACCGTGCGCCTGACCAATATCGGCAGCCTGCATGCCGGCGACAGGGTGAACCTGGAGCGCACGCTGCGCCTGTGCGATGGTCTTGACGGTCACATCGTCAGCGGACACGTGGAAGGCTTAGGCGTGATTGCCAGCCGCAGACCTGAGGGCATTGCCATGGTAGTGACAATCAACACGCCGCCGGAGCTTTTAAAATATATCATCAAAAAGGGCAGTATTGCGATTGATGGTATCAGCCTGACGGTAACGCAGGTTACGGAAAGCAGCTTTTCCGTATCGCTGATTCCGCATACCGCCAAGGAAACAACGCTTGGCTTTAAGGATGTGGGCGACAGCGTAAATCTGGAAACAGATATTATCGGAAAATATGTAGAGCAAATGTTAAAATTTAACCCCAAGCAGACACAGGAGCCTGCTTTAAATAAAAATATGCTGCTGGAAAATGGGTTTATCTGAGCAGCAATAAAGAGGTAGAAAATGGAAAAGTTTAAGTATAATACAATTGATGAAGCCATCGCTGCGATTAAAGCAGGTCAGATGGTGCTGGTAACCGATGACGAGGACCGCGAAAACGAAGGCGACCTGATTATGGCAGCCGAGCTGTGCACTCCCGAGGCTATTAACTTTATGGCGAAGGAAGCACGCGGACTTATCTGCATGCCGGCAGACAGCGAGGTTATGGACAAGCTGCAGTTCGGCGCTATGGTAACGCACAACACTGACAATCACGAAACAGCCTTCTCTGTTTCTATTGACCATGTTGACACTACCACCGGTATTTCCGCTTACGAGCGCGCTTATACCATGAAAAAATGTGCCGAACCGGGCGCACAGCCGAGCGACTTTCGTCGTCCGGGCCACGTTTTCCCGCTGCGCGCGCGCAAGGGCGGTGTACTGGTGCGTACCGGTCACACCGAAACCACTGTTGATTTGTGCAAGCTGGCAGGCCTGCAGCCTGTAGGCATCTGCTGCGAGATTATGAACGATGACGGCCATATGGCGCGCACTCCGGATTTAATCGAGTTCGCCAAAAAGCATAAGCTTGTTTTTATTACTGTTGCTGAGCTTGTTGCTTATCGCAAGGCACACGAAAAAATGGTACATCGTGCTGCTGAGGCGGCACTGCCGACTAAATACGGTAATTTCCGCATCATTGCATATGAAAATGATTTGGATAACCTTTGCCATGTTGCTATTGTCAAGGGTGATGTTGCCGGTAAAAAGGACGTGCTCGTGCGCGTACACAGCGAGTGCCTGACCGGTGATGCCTTCGGCAGCCTGCGCTGCGACTGCGGCGATCAGCTGGCAACCGCTCTGAGGATGATTGAAAAGGAAGGCTGCGGCGCTGTTGTTTACATGCGTCAGGAGGGCCGTGGTATTGGCCTGGCCAACAAAATTCGTGCTTATGCACTGCAGGACCAGGGCTTTGATACCGTTGAGGCTAACGTTCGCCTGGGCTTTGCTCCCGACCTGCGCGACTATGGCATGGGCGCACAAATTCTGGCTGACCTCGGACTCACCAGCATCCGCCTGATTACCAACAACCCCGCAAAACGCATCGGTCTTTCCGGCTATGGCATCACCATCACCGACCGCGTGCCCATCATCATGGAGCCCAACGAATACAACGAACATTATCTCGACGTTAAAGAAGAGAAAATGGGCCACAAGCTGCACGAAGGCTGTGGCTGCAACTGCGGGAAGTAAAAAAGCTCAGTAAATATTGTAATTGATATGTTAATTACATACTTATAACGTATTTACAGCTTTCTTATAAACTTTCAGCACGCCAAAACTTCGTATAAACAATCAGAACGCAATACTAGGCGCTGCGCAGACCGGAACGGACGACGGGCCAGCCAGCACATCGATGTTCTGCGAACATCGCCAGCAACGGACAGGCACAGGAATTTTTCGCTGGAGTGTTGACGCAACCAATAGGAAGCACGTCACACAAAAATCAGCGACGTGAAAAATTCTGCGAATCTAGTCGCCGGAATCAGGCGAAGCAGCACGCAAGGGCGTTTTTTGGATACTTTTTGTCGACCAGGACAAAAAGTATCAATACATTGAACTTTTATCGAATATCATTTTCATTATATCGTAACGAATGAAATAAGTCAACTTGCACAGCCTGAAAATCTCCCCATACACCGCTTAACGTCAGTTCATTGTGGCGGTGGAATGGGCATGAGCACCATAGTTGAAAATTAAGCCGCCGGCCTGTTGGCTGACCGTTCACAAAACAGCAATGAGGGAGAACGGCTTTTGCCGCTCTCCCTCAAATCATAAGGAGTGAATATAGGGTTTCTTTTGCTTACAGCCTTGCGAGTATCTCGACAAGCGCCTTGTAGCAGCGGTCAAACGAGGCGAGATCAAGCTTCTCGTCAGGCGTGTGTGCGGCATAGTGCGTCGCAACGAGCAGTATCATGTCCAACCAAGGCATATTGCTCATGAAGAAGCCGATTTCGTTGCCGTAGTGCGCGCCTATGGGGCGAATATGCTCGCCGTTCTGCTCAAACCAGACCTCGTCATACACATCGTAGAGCGGAGTGTGTGCGTCAACGCAATGTCCGAAGAACTTGTTGTCCTCGGCGTAGTCCGCGCCGTACAGTGCCACGAGCTCCTTCGTCTGCTCCACCATATCGAACAGCTTTGTCGTCAGTGCGCTCTGCGGACGGTAGAAGATGTTGAGCTTGTCCACGGTGGTGGCGATGGTCTCCAACGAGTATGAGGAGATGGGCAGCCCCGGGAAAACAAGGCTCGTGTCCACAAGCCCGCTTGGCAGCATATGCAGCAGCTTTATAATGCTGTCGGAAATATCAGCGGGGATGGACGGAGCGGCTTTGTCCTCATTGGAGAGAACGAGCGTAATGCCCGGGTCGCTCTCCTTATGTTCGTGCTTCACCTCGGACACGACGCGCTCGGCGATCTCCTTAGCGCGGTCAATGTCCTCACTGCGCAGTGCGAGCTTTGCGGTGCACTGCACGGGAATAGTGGTCACACTGCCGCCATCAATGCTGACAACGCGGCATTCGACATCTCTTGCGATGTAGTACAGTACGCGCGCAATAATCTTTATCGCGTTTGCGAGCTGACGTTCCATGAACTGAATGTGTGCGCCGGTCAGCCCGTGCACGTCGATGGTCAGTTCCGCGAGACCGTCAGAGGGGACACGCGCGAATGTGCGGCTGATGTTCGCGTTTGCCGCGCCAGTTGCGACGAGGAGGCTCGTGCCCTCAAGGTTG
>OQWM01002371.1_pt1 | contig 12813 bp, 12 predicted proteins | sample 1691531 | NCBI WGS metagenome assembly OQWM01 (sample SAMN03418257, study PRJEB22391) | human gut metagenome | biome: human-gut; feature: organic feature; material: feces | host: Homo sapiens | place: Tanzania | collected 2013-01 | reverse complement strand
CTGCCAGTGCGTCTGCTCCCCAGCTATAGTCCACATTACCGCATTTGGCTGATGCTGACAGGGGGAGCAGCGCAAAGACAAAGGAACTTACTACATTCTTTATGATATGGCTAAATTTCATCCTTGACTGGTATTGTTTTGATGTTTGGTTGTCCTGGCTTTGTCTCACCTTGTCGCAGCAGACTCTCCGTGAACTCGTCTTGCCAGAGCCCGTTTATCCATATAGGAGAGGTATTTTCCATCTGGTCACTCACTCGCTCCTGCAACGACTCGGCAGCAGTCTTCTTCTGTTGATTGGCATCGTCACCATCGGCAGTCATACCTCCAGCTCCTACGCCTGAATCATTGTTTCCTGCATGGTTGGAACCATCAGCTTCATTCCCTTCCGAACCATAGCCGCTTCCTGCAGCACCACTTCCTGCAATTCCGCTTCCGCCAGCTCCGTTTCCAACGGTTCCATATCCCACAGAACCATTACCCACAGAACCACTTCCACCAATTCCACTTTCACCAGAACTGCTTCCAGCTATTCCGTTTCTACCAGCTTCGTTTCCACCAATTCCGTTTCCATAACCGTCATCACCACCCATTCCATTCTGATACCTGGTATCATACTGTTTGTTGGCAATGCTGAAACCGCCATCGCTTTCGTTGACTGCTACAGCAGCTTCCTCTTCCGTTATGCTGCTCACATCAAACACTTCCTCGTTGCTCTTGTTTTCTTCCTTCTTGCCATACAGGTCTCTCGTTATCATCACCGCATAGTAGATAACGTATGCAATGGTAAGGCTGATGGCGAATATCACAAATGGACTCATATTATACTTTGTTTTATGATTGATTTATACTCTGTATCGTGGCAATCCTGCCAGTTGCGAGTGCAAAGTAAAGCGTAAAATCCGACATAAAAGAATTTTTCAAAGTATGACCCTCTAAGTTTAAGATATATTCAAAATATAACCATATATCATACTCTAAATCATACTTTAAACAGCTTTTTCTGTTATTTTTCGCATATTTCTTCCTTATACTTAGACGGATATTTTCAAGTATAGAATACCTTATCTGTTTAAATCTTGTAATATGTTCTTGTTTTACACGAAATATAACACAAAATAGAGATATATGTACGCATATTTTGATTTTATGTACGTTTTGTGTTAAAAATGAGTTAATGTTTTAATATATTTGCTGCATTGGATTTTATTTTATTACTTTTGTATTCAAAAAATAATAATAACATGTATAACAAGCCATATGTCATCAGATATATTAAGAATTATAGAAGGAGGATTGAATAACGATAGGAGAAAAATCATAAGTTACTCCAATCGTTTAGCTACTCGTCTTGAAGCCGAGGGCAACATTCAATTGGCTCGTTGCATCAAAGAGCAAATCCAAAACTCTAACATAAGAAGTTCTGCAACTGCTGATGCCATGCGTATGTTGCCTTTGGATTCGGACAGCAAATTGCAAATAGTAGAAGTAATTCCCGAAGACTCAACACGTACCAATATTGTCCTTTCTGATAATGTCGGAAGGCAAGTTGGTGAATTCATTGAATTGGTGAGGCACAGTGACGAACTGGAACAGGCAGGGGTTAATATGCCTAAGTCTTTGCTTCTTTACGGAGCACCTGGTTGTGGCAAGACCTCTATAGCTCACTATGTCAGTGAAAATACCAATTTACCATTGGTGGTAGCAAGATTGGATGGAATTGTTTCATCACTTCTTGGTAGTACAGCAAAGAACTTAAGAAAAATATTCAGCTATGCTAGTAGTATGCCATGCATCTTGTTTCTTGACGAATTTGATGCAATAGCCAAGGCACGTGACGACAATCACGAGCTGGGAGAACTGAAGCGTGTTATCAATAGCTTGCTTCAAAACATTGACTCCATGCCATCTTCTTGCGTTCTGATTGCAGCAACAAACCATCCCGAATTGTTAGACAAGGCCGTTTGGAGACGCTTCACAACAAAAATTGAAGTCGGAATGCCTGATGACGAAGCAAGAAAAAAAATAATTATGGACTTAACATCTGGATTCAATTGTCCTTTTGTAGAGGATGGACAAAAGATGAAAGCGGTTTGCAATTTGACAAAAAAAATGTCCCCATCTGACATCTCTACGATATTTAACAAACTAAAGGTGAAGGGCATTATCAATGGGAGCAAAACTATCGAGTATGAGGACATACTGTTAGCTATCTTTGAGTACGAAGGAAAAGATGAAGCACAAGACAAACTCATCTTTTTCCTTAACACAAACGGAGTTAGTCAAGCCAAGATTGTACAAAAACTAAATGTTAGTGCAAGATTGGTCAGAAATGTATTATCTAAAAAATAGTGAATTATGGCAAAAGAATATCCTATACAAAATGTATCTTTTAGGGGCGAAACAGACAATTTCTTGACGGAGGCTGGTGGTGATAGCAGAGTGCCTAAGTGGGTTAACGATGCTACCATTTCTGCTAATGGGGAAAGAGTCTATGGTCAATTGGAGTTGTTCTCAGAATTATTCTCTGATGCAAATAGAACGATGCCTGTGCTTACAGAGATTACACTGAATAAAAAGGCAACAGCTAAATCTCATCGCCCAGCAGTGCGAAAAATGATGGATGTGAATCATAAACGAAATGTCCTTGGAGTCACATCTGTTGGTAAAATTTTGGTAAAGATTGATACCGCTAATGATTTGAAGAAAATGGAGCGAGGGTTTAAGGTGGTAAATACAGACAATCTGCCGAAAGACAAAAAGATAGGTTTGTCTGCAATAGAAAACATTTCTCGATACAAGGCTGTTGTTGATGATAGCATTCAAGAAGATGACCGTCTCAAACTGCAGTTGGTTGATTATCTGAATAGTGAGTACAATCATCGTTCTCGTATTGCTTTGGGTATAAAATGCAAGGAATTTGGAGTCAAATTAGAAGAGCTGAATTATGCTAGTAGCTTACGCTTGTTTTCTTTGGAGCATGTGTCAGAGGAAGCACTTCAGGCTATTGCATCCATGGATTGTGTCTTGGCGGTTCGAAAAATGCCTACAATAGAATTTGAAGCTGCCCCAGACGAAGACAACTCCAGCATCGAAGTGATGACACCATTGGAAGGCGCAACATATCCTGTGGTAGGCTTGTTGGATTCTGGTGTTGGCGATAATGATTACCTGCGTCCTTGGATGATTGAGGATGAAGATAATATCGCTGATTTGGAAGATGAAGAAATAAACAGAAGTCATGGAACAGCTGTTGCAAGTGTCATCAACTATGGTGATTTTCTTGAAAATAAAGATTTGACGAAATGTGGACCTTGTAAAATAAAGAGTTGTATTGTCAATACAGACAGAACCCAAATATACGAAAACGAGTTGGTGGCCAATATTCAAAATGCTATCGCTAAACATCCTGATATAAAAATCTGGAATCTCTCGCAAGGTACAACAAAAACGATAGATAATGACAGGTATTCCGACTTGGGTATCGCATTGGACAGCTTGCAGAAAGACAACAGAATCTTGATTTGCAAATCTGCAGGTAATGTTGATCCTAGAGCAGAAAATCAAAGAATAACTGATGGCGCCGATTCTTTGCTTAGTCTCGTTGTAGGGTCTATAGCTCATAAGAAAACTACCAATAATGATGCTGATGAAAATGACAGAAGTCCTTTTTCTCGTATTGGTCCTGGTGTTGAAAATGCAGTAAAGCCAGATTTGGTGCACTATGGCGGCAATATGGATACACATCTGTCCCTGTTTTCTGAATGGGGAAGACAGTTTTGCCTTTGGAGTGGAACTAGTTTTTCTACTCCACGAATTACAGCTTTGGCTGCTAATCTTAATCAGATGATTGGAGGTGAATGCAATCCCTTGCTTTTGAAAGCATTGCTTGTTCACAACTCTGATTACCCTGTAGGTTTATCGAAAACGCCAGAAGAACTTCGCAGGGAAATGGGGTTCGGTTTGCCATCTGTTATTACAGATATGCTTAACAACGATGCTGATGAGTGCACTATGGTTTTTCATCAGACTTTACAGAAAGGAACAAATATTGTTTCTTTGGATTTTCCATACCCACAAAGTTTGGTTGAAAACGGTTATTTTATCGGTGAAATTACATTGTCGATGGCTGTGAATCCTGTAATTAATGCGGGGCAGGGGTGTGAGTATTGCCAAAGTCAAGTGGATGTTCTTCTGGAAACTTATGACCATGTTGAACATGTTCAATTGGGCGAAGGTATGATGCGCAATGAGTCAAGAACATCCAAAGATGCCGTTAATGTACTCAAAGCATCGATTTATAGCTCAAAAGCTTTCAAAAAGGAGTTCGCAGAAGAACGTATGCTGATTGAACAGGGAGATAAATATCAACCTATCAAGAAGTATTATGTTGATCTTTCCAAGATGACTGACACTAACAGGAAAAAGGCATTGGGAGAAAACAGAAAATGGGCTTTGAAACTCAATGGACTCTACCGTGATGCAGCTGAACAAGCTTTGGAGAGAGACGGAGAAGTTCTTTCGCAAGACGTTGTTGTCGTTGTGACAATAAAAGACCCTAGACATCGTGGCACGATATATACCGAATGTCTCGATTTACTAGAACAAAGAGGTTATGTACACAACGATATCAATATTCATAATGATATTCGAGTTGATAATTAATGATTGTACTTTATTATGGCTACATATGATTTTTCAAACGCCATTCCCTATGCGCCCACTCATGTTGGAGAACTGATAAACGACGAACTTGTTGCGTCGGGACTGTCTGTAGAGCAATTGTCAGAAAAAGCTAATATCGAATTGATGGCTTTAAATGAAATAATTTCTGGGAAAAGACAACTATCCACAGAAATGGCTTTACAGATAGAATCAGTTATGGGGATTCCTGCTTCATTGCTTCTGAACATCCAAATTCAATACAACAGTTTTCTACGGAGAAAATAAATATTCTCCGTAGAAAACTATCGTTTTTCAAACATTCCCATATCTCCTTTACCAAAGCAGATACGCTATATAATATACCAACAGCATCCCAAGCAGGAATACTGCCACACTACATCCTATTTTTAATCGTTCCAATATCTCGTCTTGCCCCAATCCCTTGCTAAGTTTGATGATGACAACGATTGATACTATATCTATCAACAACACTGCATATATCATGGCTGGCAGATAGTGAATATGATCCACCATCCACCAGTGCATATCCGCTATATCGTCATATTCCACTTTTGCTTCCCTCATGCTTTCTTTCTCCCAATTAAACAGTCGTTTACATCCTTATATTCTTTGTAGCGAAAGCTCATGTCTATCGCCTTGGTGGGATAAGCATTCCTGACAATTCCATAGCCATCCATTCCTGCCTTGTCATTGTCCAAAAAGCAATATATATGCTCGTACACTCCCAGTCTTTGCAGACAACGTTGCATGTTTGCTACAGAATTCAAGACAATATAATCACATGGCTCATCCACAACAGCTCTTCCGTCTCCTTGCTTTTCCAAGGTTTTGAAGGAGAGAAAATCCATAAATCCCTCAAATATGCATACTGCTTCCTGCACTCCAATGGCTTCTGCATGCACTATGGATATATCCTTGTGTCCCATACATCCTTTGTAGTATGGATTTCTGATTTCCATACCTTTCTGTATGTTCTCAAAGGCTATGCCGAAATAGCGTTTCTTGCCATGAGTGTACCATACTTCTTTGCAGTATTTCATGCCCACCTCTGCGTCGATATGGCGTGAACGCAAATACGACATCAGGGGATTGTATTGCAGGGGTTGTAGATGCACGTTCTCCATCTTCACTGCCGTCTGTACCGCAGCCGCCTTGATTGTCTTGCATGAATGTTCCACATGACTTATGTTCAATTTGTCTAACCGGCTCAACACCTCACTCACATCATTGGTCTCAAACAGCCGCTTGCTCAGGTTGATGATGTCACCGCCTTGCCCCAATCCAAAGTCATACCACTCATTTCTTTTCTTGCTTACGCAAAATGAGGGTTCCTTCTCGGTTCTGATAGGAGAGAGATAGTTGTATCGGTCTCCTCTTATGCTCACAGGGGCATGTTCCAATGTCCTCAGCAGGTCAATGATGCTGATAGTCTTTGCTGTATCTATGTTCATGTTTTTTCTGTTTATTCTATCCTCATTCCGTCATCTGTTCATCTGTCCACACCATATATAGATGTGGAGTGAACGGATTGATGCTTTTTGAATCATGTATCTTCATCTATCAGTGGCAGACTGGGATAATTCTTGGGCAGACAGTATTCATTGCTTGCCGATTTCACTACTTTCTTGTTTGTCAACAGATAGGTCAACAGCTTGGATAGTGTGGTTCGGCCTCTTGCAAACCCTATCTCACCATATCCCTTGCTCAATGCCGTCAGCACATGTTCATATCCCGAAACCACCTTGTCATGGAAAGCTATAGCCAAAGCTTTTTCGTGTTGCTCTTCCGTGATGTCCCCGATGGTCATCTTGGAAGCCTTTCCGTCTTTCTTTCCAAACTCGTAGTCGTAGATGTCAACAGGCATCCCTTCTTCGTCTATCTTGAAGGCGAATGGTTCAAACTCCCGGTCTCGCAGACTCAATGGTTTCACTTCGCTTGCATTGGCTAGGGTCTGACTCTTGGCGATGACCAACACCGTCTCTGCCTTGTTGTTCAACTCGGTTCCGATGTGTCCTCTCACATTGTCATCACTTTTGTTCAGATGCAGCACGCAGTGGATATGCAGATTGTAGATGCTCGACCATTGCATCAGCTTGTTGATGATGCTTACCGATTCCGATGGATCATTGATGTCCAGCATCAAGTCTCTGATGCCGTCGATGACAACCAGACCGCACCCGGTTTCTTTCTGCAAGGCGTGTTCTATCAGTTGCAGTCGCATGGTAGGATGATACTCTCTCAGACCATAGAATACCAGGTTGGCGGTGTTCACGTCTTGTGGAACTCCTGCCAACCTCAGGATGCGTTGCATCACCACATGGCAGTGGTATCTGCTCTGCTCGGTGTCTATATACAGTATCTTACGCTTTCCTTCTGGCAGACAGGCTCTGTACTTCAGAACCTGCTTGTTTCCCAACGAGGCAGCTACGATTGCCGACACATTAAAGGTCTTCCTGCTCTTTGCCTTTCCGGTCGATGCACTGAAGTTGCCAAGTGTGGCAATGGTCGAATTGTCCACCCACATAATCTGTGGCGGCACCTGATAGGTGTCGTCTGCCAGTATTCGTGAGGCTTTCAGCAACTCGTCCAGCACATTTCCGTTGTCTGTCTGACAATTGCTTTGTTCCATGGGTGTCATGGCATATCACTGTTTATGTTCATACCACCCACATTCATCGCTTCCATGTCATTGCAATGTGACTCGTCTGAAACATTTGCGTTCATGTTCTCTTGCTGTATTCCTCTTCTTCGGGCTGGACGGCTATTCACCCAATCAATAATTTCTTGTCTATTGAAGAAGATGGTTTTCCCACTTGGCTTGTAGTGGGGGATAGATAGTGTTCTGGTCAACTTGTACAACTGACTTTCTGATATACCAAGAAACTCCTTGGCTTCTTTCACGGTCAGAATCTCCTTGGCAGCAAACAGATGTTCTTCCACTTGTGTCAAGCGTTCATGTAACTCTTTGATGTCTCCCAATGCTCTGAGGACATCTTCTATTTGTCCTACTCGCTCTGTCAACCGTATTACGACTGGTACCAGGTTGGCTTCCGTCAGCTCTTCCTGACGAATACCTCCTGCTTGTGTTTGTATTCCCATAATTGAATCCATACTCAAATATTTTTTTGTTTGATAGTTATACTACTTTATCTGTTCAGTACACATTCCGTGCTATTTGATCAGTTTTGAAGTTTTTTCCTATACAAATCCTGTGATATGGCTTCCTGCTACAAAACTGGGTGCAAATATACTTTTTCTAATACGAAAAAAGATCAATAGGGGGTTGACAGTTCAGCAGTATCAATCCTCCTATCAATCTTTCTTGTTGTCATATTCTGTCTTTTCCGGCAGATTTTGCCCATTCCGCTATTTCTTTCACCTTGCTCTTGATGTTGGCGAAGATGCTTCTGTCCGACAATCTTGCCTTGCATGCAGCTGAAGACAAGTCCGAGGCTTTCATGTTCTTCCCTGTGGATGACAGCAACAGTCTGTGGGTACTCACCACATCCTGCCATTGCTTGCTGATGAGTCCGTTCTCACATAGCTTGTCGAAGAAGAATGCCAGTTCTCTGTTGTTCCTTGCTACCAAAGGACTTTTCAGACTGCAGCAGAAGAATCCTTTGATCTCTGCCTCTGTCACTTTTTTCTTGAACAGTCTGAATTGGTTCATCGCTTCCACGATTATTCCCAACAGTCCTTCTCTTCGTAACAACTGCAGCGAAGACGTTCCTGCGCCTTTTCCTGTGTCAGAACCGTATTGGCTTTTCATTTGTTTCTTTTTCTCACAAACGCCATATTCTTTCTGATTCACTATAAAGGCAGACACCCATCTTGTCGTTTTGTAAGGAGCAGCCGACGATGTGTCAGGAGCTGACGTGGTGTTCAGTTCTCGTATGAGTGCTTCCACATCTTCTTCGTCCATACTTTCCTGGCAGAAATACTTCTGCACCAAGTCGGGTCTTGTCTCCAACAGGTCTTCGATAATTCCCATGTCCTTACGGTACTGGTTCATCACTCTTACATCCCAACTGCCGCAATAGCGATGCCCATTCAGAAAGTCTTTCACATAACGTGAATACACTTTCTTTCCTTCTGCAACCTCCTTGATATAAGTAGATTGCGCTCCTTTCATCAATGCCACAATGCTCTCAGTTTTTCCATTTCCCATATACTTCTTCAGTGGACAGTATTTACAGGAAGACAAAAAAAGAGAACGAGCTTTCTTTCATTCTCATTGTTCCTCTTACTTTTTATAATATATACTATGTCACTTTTTTACTATTATACTCTTCTACTAAGTTACTATATTCCTATGTATGCAAAGTGGATGCCATGCTATGTCAAGCACGACAGTAGTAACCCTGTGGTCAAACTGATTGCGACCTCGATGCTTCCTGCAACAACTGCAAGCTGCACCGCCATATATCTTATTGCAGTTTCTCATATTCGCCTCGTTTTATCTTTCTTATTACCTTCATGGTCTGCAGGTCTGTCAGCGTGTACATCACTGACCGCTCCGACAGTCCCATCTCTTCACCTATCTTTAGTGCATCAGCTGTTGTGAACTCATGCTCCAGTCCGTCCAGCAATATCTTCTTTTGCGGTTGAATGCTGTCTATGGTCATGTATTTCTGCAGTCTTGCATAGCATTCCTCGAAATACTCACCCAGCTCTATGGCTGCCTTGACAGAATCAATGTCCACGTTGTCATTGTCTGCTTCTCCACAAGCCCAACGCATCATCTGTATCACAAGTGCCAACCTTGCCGTATTCAGATGGGTCTTCATGATTCTGCCGTCTATCAGTGCATCATCCTTGATGCTGTTGATGTAATCAACTGTCCGATTTCTCCAATCAAAGAAGTGTTGCTGCGCATCCGCTGTAAAATTGATGATGGTGGGTATCACCATTCCGGTCTCGTCATCATATTGGCAGGGCAATGCCAGTATCTTCTCCACCACATCTGCCCACAGGTCAAAGCATTCACGACCATCGTAATTACTTTCTGTTCCATGCAGTTGCCAAGGACTGATGGTATGCCTCTTGGGATAGGCAAACAGAATGCGGTCTATCAGACCATTGTCGCCATACCCCTTGTCCACCAGCTCATGCACTCGCTTGGTCTGGGTGGTTCCAATAATATTGATGCAGGGCTGCTCTATATGGATGGGAATGTCCAGACTGCATCGGGTGATGTCCAACGGTTTTCCGCTATGTGCCGTCAGCAGCTGCTCTATCAGCTGCCCCTTGCTGTATTGGTTCACGGTGTTGAACATACCCATGATCTCATCCACAAATGCCACAATGCCCCTTTGGTTCACATTGTGCGCTTGCATCAATGCCTCTGGGGTGAAGTCCGAAATCACAGTTCTTTGCAGTATCGGTATCTCCGGAATCTCCGATTGCGAATAGGTGAACTTTCTGCTCTTTCTCTTTTCCATAAACAAGGAATAGGCTTCATCGTCTTCCTTGTATTTTTTCAACAGCTTATAGTCATGCGCCCTAATGGGCTTGAAGGCAAAGTCCAGTGGCGGTGTCTTGCCTACGCCTGGTCGTCCCACAAGGATGACGTACAGGATGGGACTGCTCGTCCAGCATCCCTTGATTCTTATCTGGCAGGTGTTCCCAATGGCGGTAGCCACAGCCGACAGCATCGATACCAACAGGTAATCCTGGTTGTAGTTCTCGTATTCTACCAGCACCTTCGCCATCTCTTGTATTTTCTTCGGGAATACCCCCAGAGGAATGGTAGTTCCAGAATTATCATCACCCATAGTTCTGTCTATATTTTCCTTCCCCATATAGATACCTACATTCCACGTCCCTATGCCAGCATCCTTTCCTATGGCTTCACCTTTTCCTTTGGCTTCACCTTTTCCTTTGGCTCCATATCTTCCTATGGAAGTATCACTTCCTATGGTCTCATCCTTTCCCATGCCATCTTTTGTTTCAGATGGAGAAACTTTTCGAACATCATTTGGTACTGTAAAATGACAGCTGCTTCCTCGTCCGCTACTCCCATCTTCCGATGAGCCACATGAATTATGATAGCAAGTCTGTTCTTCCACCTTATTATATAATATAGAAGATGATTTCCCAGAAGCTTCATGCTTGCGTTCATCAGCATCCAGTCTCTTTGACGCTTGGATGCTACAGCTGTTTATTTTTCTTTTATTCATTTACTGCAGATGTTAGAACAATGTTTTACGTTTCTTCTCAATGAAAGCCTGAGCTTCATCTTCAAGTTCCTTAATGTATGGATTATATCCCTCTTGCAACCATTTGTCCACTTCCGATTTTTTAAATCGTAGTGATTTTCCCTTCTTATGAAAAGGGATGATGGCATTACTGGTCCATCCATACACGGTCTGACGGGCAGGATGCTCCGGCAGATACTCTCTCAATTCATCCACCGTGAACCATCGGTCAATCGGTTCCTCTACGGTCGGAATGATTTTGTCCATCTTGGCACACAACTCTTCCAATTTAGTCATCATCATTTTGGTGACTTTTGGCAGGTCTTCAAATCTGATTTCTTCTGTCATCTTATCACATTTTTATGGTTATTACTATATTCTTTGTCACACGACTTTCTGGGTGCAAAATAACCATAAAAATCAATACTGATTGGCTTATGATTCCAATCAGTATCAGTTCCCATAATCGAAACATAATCCCATAACATCCCAATACCTCTTTTTACCGATACTTCTTCATATCCCCCAAAACAAAAGTTTTTATCGCTCTCTCCACATGATGGCTATCATCATAAGCCTCCCATAAGGCAATCATAATAAACGTACAGCCGTCAACCTCTTAGACTTTCTTATCCGATTCATCGTTGCTTGTCAAAACTTTGTTTTTCCGCTTTAGTCGGTTCAAGCAGTCCTTCACGATAGAAACCACCTCTTCCATGTATCTATACGAAACGAGCCACTTATGATATATTCACAAGCGGCTCGCAGGATAGTGTGGATGTCCCGAAAATTATCTTCTCGTTACTTTCTGAGAAAGTATCAATCAAACTCCTTTTCATTCAGATCTATCTGGATAGCATTTGCAGCCTTTTCCTTTTTCTCGTCAATCACTTTCGCATATATTTGTGTCGTCTTCACGTTGGTATGTCCCAACATCTTGCTTACGGTATAGATGTCTGTACCATGTGCCAACTGGAGCGTAGCGTAGGTATGCCTGAAACAATGGAAAGTTATTTTGCGTGTGATGCCTGCAGCCTCTATCCATCGTTTCAATGGCTTCGATATCCAGGAAGGGGCTGGCAACCCTGCAAACACCAACAGGTTTGGGTCTTTACGCTCACCACACAATTTGTATGCCTGTTCCGACATCGGCATGTATTCTACACCCTTTGTCTTCTTTTGGGTGAAGTTCAGTCTGTATGTGTCGTTTATCTTCTGCACTTCCGACCATTTTAGTTTTTGGATGTCGCAATGTCGCAATCCTGTCAATGCCGAGAACAATGCAGCTCTCTTGATAATAGGATTGTCACATGGTGTTGCGGCCAGTACGTTCAGTTCTTCCGTCGTCAGAAACTCTCGTCTGCTTTCCAACTCTTGTATGTTCTTGCTCTTGGCGGCCATATCGATGGTCAGGTAGCCATCGATGAAAGCCTGATGCAGCGCAGCCTTAAAGATGGAGAAATAGGTGGCTGCAGTATTCTGTGATATGGTTCCGCTCTTGCTACCACCTTGTGGAGCAGTCATTACCCATTCCTTGAAGTCCTCTATCAATTTCAAATCTATTTCCGAGAATAGGATAGAGTCACCCTTTGCAAACAGTTTTAACAACTCATATAAGCGATTCCAGTTGACGATGATGGATTTCGAACTATTGCCATGTCTTTTCTCTTTAACATACTTCACATATTCGATAAAGTTGCATTTCGAACGTTCGTTCTGTTCTGCTTGGGCAGTTTCCGTTTCCGTATATAGGGCAGCGTTGTCATATTCACGCTGTCTCGCCTCACGTATCTTGTCAGCATAAAGACAGGCACGTTGATCTACAGCAGCCTTACATTGAATCACACCGTTCACGTCACGCTTCGGCATATAAGCCTCCTTGCCTTTTGCACCTCCTCGTGTCGTTTTACTTTTGTCCCATAGAGGAGTAGTA
>OQWM01002370.1_pt1 | contig 12813 bp, 10 predicted proteins | sample 1691531 | NCBI WGS metagenome assembly OQWM01 (sample SAMN03418257, study PRJEB22391) | human gut metagenome | biome: human-gut; feature: organic feature; material: feces | host: Homo sapiens | place: Tanzania | collected 2013-01 | reverse complement strand
CAACCTCAACTACGGTACAGTGGAACGCTACGACACCAAGAATGCTGCTCGTGGCGCTATCACAGCAAATGCTCCTGCCGCATCATACGATGTGAGCAACAACTACTACGACGGTCAAATCGGCTACTACGGTGGCGCAGCAAGTTCTACCGTGCCAAGTGCAAAGGGTGTGAACACAAGCGTGCTCACCAGTGGCAAGGCTCTTGAAGGCTTCGATGCCGACCGCTACGACTGGACCGCAGGGCTCTACCCTGTAATCAAGGCGTTCAAGAACGAGCCAGCAGCCATCGCTAACCGTAAGATGGTGGTAACATTCGCCGACGGACAGAATGCCGACGACGTATATACCGACGCTCAACTCTACAAGGCCGACGACCTGCAATGGACGCTCGCCGAAGGCAAGAACTTCACCGCAGCCAATGGCGCACTGAAGGTGACCCTCACCGCCGACACCACTTCGCTCCGCGACGTGCTGACCGCTACTGTGGGCAACTACACCAAGACTATCGCGCTCCGCGCTATGCCTAACGTTTTTGAGGGTAAAGGCACCGCCGACGACCCATTCCAAATCAAGACCAAGGACGATATGCTCAAGTTGGCCAAGTTCACCAACACCGAGGCTTATCCATTCAACGGCCGCTACTTCAAGGTGCTCAACGACATCGACTTCGGCACCACTACTTACGATTGCGTGGGTGTGGACGCTGGTAGCTTCAATGCCGACTTTGATGGCAATGGCAAGCAATTCCTCAACATCAACTGCTCTTTCGAAAAGACTGAAAGTGGCCGTGCCCTGTTCGGCAACGTAGGTCCACAAGGCGCTGTTCACGACCTGATTTTGAAGAGCGGCACCATTTCAGCATATCGCGAAAACGCTGGTATCGCTGGCAAGGTTTACGGTAAGGTTTACAACTGCGACAACTACGCCAACATCTACTCTACAAGCAGCAGTGCTGCTGGTATCGCTGGCTATGTGAAGACTGGTGGTTCGGTAGTGAACTGTAAGAACTACGGTATCGTGGATGCTAAGGGCAACTACATCGCAGGTATCGCCTACAACGTAGAAAAGGATGCATTGGTTGAAAATTGTGTGAACGACACCCTCATTGGCACCAACGCCAAGAAGAACTATGTGTCAGGTATCGCAGTTTACAACAGCGGTGTGATTCGTAACTGCGTGAACAAGGGCATGATTACCGGCGCCACTTCTGTGGCTGGTATCGTGGCTTCTTCTAACGTTGGCGACTCTATCCTCTATTGCCACAACGAAGGCGAAATCATTTCCTCTGGCAGCAATGTTGGCGGTATCTTGGGTGGTAGCAAACTATCTACCACTCCAATGGTGATGATTGGCTGTTACAACACCGCTCTTATCACAGGTAAGGGTTCAATCGGTGGTGTGGCTGGTCAGCTCGCTGCTGGTTCAGAACTCATCGACTGCTACAACACAGCCGACGTGGTAAGTTCATCATCAAGCAGCGTTGGTGGTGTGGCTGGTCAGCAAGGATGCCGAAATGGCTATGTGGCACGCATGGTTCGCTGCTACAACACTGGTAACGTGAGTGCAGTAAGTCAATATATCGGCGGCGTGGTTGGTGACACCGACGACGGTTGCTACTACGAAGACTGCTACAATACTGGCGATGTGACCACTGGCGGCAAGTTTGCCGGTGGCTTCGCAGGTGCCATGAGCGGTACTGCTGTCAACTGCTACAACACTGGTAACGTAGAAGGCGGCGACTACGGCCTCGGCGGTTTCTCAGGTCTTGGCGCTGGCACTATCATCGGTTGCTACAACCTCGGTAATGTGACCTCTACCACAACCAAGCCTAACAAGTTTGGCGTGGCAGGTGGTCTCTGGGGCTACGGACGCTGCAAGATGTACGACAGTTACAATATGGGTAAGATTTCCGCTAAGGGCTATGTAGGCGGTATTGCTGGTGGCGTGTTCGACGACTTCACTCTCGTGAACGTGTACAACGCTGGCGAAATTGCTTGCGAAGACGCTACTACCGTGGGCAATATCTCTCCTGCTTCTGACAAGGACATGACCCTCACCAACGTGTATTACGACACCGACGTGAACAAGGGCATCGAAGCCTCCAGCGTAGATGCAAAGGCTAAGGGCGTAAGCACCCGTGACCTCGCTCTCTGCAAGGCTCTTGAAAGCGACACCGCATTCTCGATTCTCCCTGGTATGTATCCTACTCTCAAGGCTCAAGCTCAAAACGAACTCGCCAACTGGTTCGCTGCTGTGCCTGTGGTGGCTGAAGGCGAAGACTACGAGCACGTGCGCTCTGTAATCACTATCGGCACCCCTGACGGCACCGTATGGACCGCAAGCGACAACTTCGCCATCTACGGCAACCTGTTGAGTGGTAAGGCCGACGGCGAGGGCTGGGCAACCAAGACCCTTGGCGAACGCACCAAGACCTACAAGTTCTTCGTTGAGCAGCCTTCTGGCATTAATGATGTAAACACCGACGCATCAATCGTTAAGAGCCTCTACTTCACCATCAGTGGTGCAGCCCTCGGCACTCAACGTCCAACCGATGCTGGCGTATATATCGTTAAAGACATCATGAACAACGGTAAGAGTGCAGCACGCAAGATTGTGGTAAGATAATCCACCACAGTGCTCCACGCACTCCCAACAAAACAGAGGGGAGCGGCTCCACAAAAGCCGCTCCCCATTTTTTTGCGATCTTTTGAAATCACCGTGATTTCGGTTCAGTGGAAAAATACTGGGGGAACTTAAACAAAAACAAAAAAAACAGATTACCTTCGATACTCTCCAATTATTACACATAAAAACGAAATAATCAGCAGTTATGAAAATAATCGTGTTTTTCCTCTCAAAATATATGGGAAAGCCAAAAAAAAATCGTATATTTGCGAAAGGTGGTGGCGCAAGGAAAAGCCACTCACCCTCAATCCTTAACAGCAAAAAAATCACCGAAAGGCGTTTACTCACGCTCCCCACCATGCGAGCAAACAGTAGTGGCTTTCACGCTTTTCCCATTTACACAAACCCTAAAAGCATTGCGAAGTGAGCCCGCAAGCACCATTAAAAATTATGAAACGCTTTTTACTTTTAGTTATCACAGTTTTTGGTCTTAAAACAGCCACAGGTGCCCCTATCGAAAAAAGTATGCTCGACACTTTCATAAAGTATGCCTCTATCAGTAGCCAATCGAGCAACGACAGCATTTGCACCCAAGGCCAACGCACAATGGCACTTGTTCTCAAAAGCGATGTGGAGTCGATTATTCGCGAGCAAAACGCAAAAAATGTAGAATGTGTGCTTTCTGAGCACAATTACCTCTATGTCACAATTCCATCGAATGTGAAATCACCATGCCCAAGCATAGGTATCAGTTGCCATCTTGATGTCACACCTGAAGCACCAGGCAGTTCAATCACTCCAATAATCGACGCGCTGAATGGCAGGACCATCGTTCGCACCGACGGCACTACGCTTTTAGGAGCCGACGACAAATGCGGATGCACCATCGCCGTTCATCTGATACAGAAAATCCTCTCCGACAAGAAGATTAAACACGGCAAAGTGATGTTTGCTTTCTGCCCCAATGAGGACGTGGGACGCGCCGCCGACAATATCGACTCCTCCATATTCTCTCCTGAAATCATTTACGACCTCGACGGCGTGGGTGGAGAGGCTATCACCAAATCAAATTTCACGGCCCGCGGACTTGCACACAAATTTATCGGACACGACGCACACCCTGGCGATGCGAAAGCCGACAAACTCGGCGACGCCACAGCCGCCGCTGCCACGTTTATCGCTTCCGTACCAGTGGAGTATCGCCCTGAAAACACCGAGGGGCTTCAAGGCTACATCCACCCCTGGGGCTTTGAAAAGAGTGGCGGATTCGACGTGATTGTGCGCACACGCGTACGCTATTTCGATAAAGCCGAGGGAGAAAAATTCAACAACATTATCAACGACGCACTTGCACGAGTGGCACGCGACTTCCCTAACGTGAAAACAGAAGTGCTACAAGATGTAATGCAGTATGAAAATGTGGCCTACACCCTTCACCCACAAGCACAAAAACTCGTAGAAAACGCCGCCAAGAAAATAGGCAAAAAGGTGATTTTCACCGATGAGCGTGGCGGCACCACAGCGGCAATGTTCGCAGCCAAGGGGCTAAAAGGAGGTATGTGCCTGTTCACCGGCCAACACGAAGTGCACTCCACACGCGAATATGCCGACCTCAAAGAAATGGAAGAGGCCTATCTGCTCATGCTTGAAATAATCAAACAAATACCTTCAATCTGAAAAAAATAAACAACCAACACAATGAAAAAGATTCTTCTAATTTTAGCAATCATTCTATGCGCCATGTGCGCCGATGCACAAACCGGGAAAATAGCAGGAGGACTGTCAAGGGCGAAAACTGCATTCAAGGAGCCACGGATCAAGATCCCCAGAGTGGCAACTCGCAAACCTCCCTATCCCTTTATAGGACCTACAATGATCGAAATCGACAAAACGAGGAAGTCAACACAGCGCACCCCGCTTACTTTCAAAGTGCCTACCGTAAGTCCCCCCAACAGCAAAACGCAAAAGAACGCTGCCCAAAAGGCGAAAAAGGCGAGAAAAGCGAGAAAAGACATGCTGGAAACCATCGAGCGCACAAACAAGTACATGGAGATTCTTAATCTACAATCCGACGACCCTGCCACTTTTTTGAAATTGGCTTGCGAGGCCATCAGCGAAAACGACGAGTCATTGGCACGCCTTTGCATCAGACGCGCCATACTCACAAAGAAAGTGACAGCCGAAACGTTGCTGACCATCAAGCCTCAAGGCGAATATCTGCAAAAGAAATGGGCCTACATGTCGCAATACATCATCAACAGCACCTTCCTTTCCTACGCCAATGCCAAATTATGGGACAATGTGCCACAATTAAAGCAAAAGGAGTTTTACAACTCACAACTGCAACTCGCCAACACCTATGCGCCAGAACTCACACCACTTGTGAAGATTATACAAATTCCATACACCGAAAACGCGACAGCACAATTAACCGAGGCCGTCGACTCTGCGATTAACAACCACAACGCATACTACAATCAGGTGACTACATATCTTTTTGGTATGCTAAACGAGGCCCTGACATTAGATGGCCACTACCAAACAGCGTTGGACTATTACAGCAAGCCGCTGCTCAAAACGTTTGCCGACACAGTGCCTCCTGTCTTGGTAAACTTAAGCAACTGCGCCATTCACACTAAGCAGTTCAACCTCGCCAACAAATACCTCGCTCGAGCCAAAGAACTCGACCCCACTGGACTTGAAGACGCAATCAGCGACCTGCACCATTCGTGCCTCAACACGGTCATCGACCACCCGGAAGAAGTGCAGATAGCCGAGTGGATGATTGAAAACAGCGGTCACCCAGTAGAGTGCGCAATCGAAATCATCGACGGAATTTCGACAAAATTTATGCCCATAAATGAGAATTGGGAATGGCAAGATGTGTCGTCGTTCACGCCACACGAAACCACCGTGCTCAACACATGCATAGCACTGGCACAAAAAGTCCTCGCAAGCGGCAATGAGGAAAACGCCTCCCACAATGCGCAACTCCTCTACCTGGTCAACTGCTCCTTGCTTGCGCAAGCAAACCAAACCGAAACCGCTACTCAACACCTCCAAAGCCTGCAAGAGAGGCTTGCGCATGAAACCGATTCAGAATCTATGCGCACAAAATGCCTTGCCACCCTTATGCAAGCCGCCATCGCAGGCCATGGGTCAGACTACCCCAAAAATGCAATCAAAATCCTAAAAGCAAACCAAAAAATGCTCGACGATGAAGGCATTTCTCCCGACTTAAAAGCCGACTACTACGGCTACATGGCCCACCTTTACTCAAAACTCGGCAAGAAAAAAGAAAGCAAAAAATACAAAGCCCTCCAATCCGCCTACCTCCCCCACACCGCCGACGATATGTAACCGCCATATTCTTACACGAGCATATTGCTTACTCGAGCGAAATGTATTAACCCAAATCGGTCATTAGGCCGTATGAGAATTATATAACACGAGTTCGGGATAAGAGATGTATGAAAAAATCACTATGGGATGGCACGTGGGGGGCAAACATTGGGGATTTTTTTATATATTTGTGGGGCGAACAGATTATATGAGCGGTATTTTACTTTTAAATAATTATTTCACCTATGTCGATTTTGTGTCGGCGTTAGTGACATTTGTGGTGGCTGTGTTTTTGGCAAAACTACAGGTGCCGTGTGCCGACAGCAGATGGACTCCCTTCAACCGTATGCGCTGGCTGATGGTGGGTGCCTACACCGCTCTGGGCGTGTCCAACATCATGAGCGCGCTCCAGCCCCATGAGGTGGAAACCGACATTCTCAAGGCGGCTGTGCTGATTGTGGGCATGGTGCAGGCGCTGCTGTTCACCGCCATGTGCATCACGTTCATCAATCCGCAAAAGGTGTCGATACGATGGGGACTTTACAACTGCCTGGCGATTGGCTGCGCCGCTGCGCTAATCGTGGCGGGGCACAGCGTAGGTGAATGGGAGTTTGCCGCGGCGGTGAATATCTCCACGGCGCTCTACATTGCGGGATTGGTGGTTTTATCCTGGAAATTCTTCCATACCTACACCGAAAGCAAGCAGTGCCTGGAAAGCAACTACGACGAGGACCTCTCCAGCCGACTGCGCTGGATAAAATGGTGCTTTATCTCCGCCCTTGGGGTGGGCGTGATGGTGCTGCTGATTGTGGCTTTCCCCATCGGTGATGTGGAAATGTGCTATTTCACCGTGTTCTACACGCTGTATTATGTGTATATGGGTGTGCATATCGTGAACTATCGCATCACGGCAAACTTTATCCTGAAAGTGATGACTGACGAAGAAAAGAGCGACACACAACCCTCCGAGCCAGCCACGGCACCGGAGCCAGCCCCACACGCCATACACGAGAAAACCGAAGCGATGAAGCGTGCGCTCGACGAATGGGTGGCGCACCGCAGATATGTGCTCAACGATCAAACCATCGACGACATTGCCGCCGATTTGGGCCTCGACCGCTTTTTCTTCGCATGGTATTTCACCAATGAACTGCACACCACTTTCCGCACTTGGCGCACAGAACTTCGCATCAAAGAGGCGCAAAGGCTGTTGAGCGAAGAGGATGCCGCCGTGGCATCGCTCCACCTGAAAGTGGGTATTTCCGACAAGAGCAATTTCTACAAGCACTTCAAAGCACACACCGGCATGACACCAACCGAATACAAAAAATCGGCACAAAAATAGAGGTCAATGGATAAATACTGGGGGAAAAACAAAAACATAAAAAACCACTCGCCTTCAACGAAAAACCAATCTTCAGAAATCAGTTTATCTGAAAGTGCAAATTAAAAGTGCATCATAACGTAGGGACATGCCTTTGGCGAGAGCACTGAAAAACTATAAAAATAGTGAATGAAGTAAAGATTTTGTGGAGGCTTGTAGCCGTTGGAAACGGCTGTCAACCAACCCACAAAGTGCTGGCAATTTGTTAGAAGCGGTGGAGGGTGTGGGTGAGCACTGTGCGGCCGAAAAGGGAGAGTATGATGGCCACCTTGTTGCGTAGGCGCACATTGCCATCGGCAAAACACGAGCGACGCAAACGCAGAATGCCTTCCCAACTGCGTGTGGTGATAGGCGCAAATTGCTCATCGTGTAGCGGTGCCAAGCGAAGCATATTGAAGTAGGCGCTAAGCAAGCGGCTGCGAATGGCTTTGAGGTGCTGCGGAAACTCGTGTGGCGCACGGCGTTCGAGGTCTTCGAGAATGTCGAGAATGTGCGCACGGCGCGAATTGAATGTGGTGATGATACTGCCTTGGCGCTGGCGATAGTAATACAGGCGCTGAGGGGTGAACGCCACGGTTTGGCTGTTTTGCATCATCGGCATCAGCACGGCAAGGTCTTCGTAGAGCATTCCTACCGGGAATCGCACATCACGAAAAACGCTGGCATCGTAGAGGCGCGCGCATACCGATTGCGTGAGTCCTTTTCTTTGGTAAAAGATATGGTTGGCAGCTTCTGCTGCGGTATAGGTGCGGGAATGGCTGGTATCGTCGGGCTTTGGCACTGCATCGCCATCGGGATAAAGGTGCCACCCACAGAGTGCTGCCTGTGCCCCGCTCTCTTGAATGAGTTGGCAAAGCACCTCCACATACAGCGGAGCGATAAAATCGTCGCTATCCACAAAGGTGACATAACGGCCTGTGGCATGGTCGAGAGCGGTGTTGCGTGCGGCACTCAATCCGCCGTTGGGCTGATGCACCACGCGGAAACGATTGTCGCGCGACGCCCATTCGTCTGCTATTTTGCCGCTGTCGTCGGTGCTGCCGTCGTCCACCACAATCACCTCCAAATGGGCATACGACTGGCTGGCAATGCTCTGCAAGCACTGCTGCAAATACGCGCCCACATTATACACAGGCACAATCACAGAAACCAACGCCTCTTTCACACCGAAAAATTTTGCCTCACACAGATTCAACAGATTCAACAGATTCAACAGAATTTATTGCTCTGCCGTTTTGTTGAAAATATGTATAGGGATTTATATTTTAGCATTTATCTCATTTTGTAGGCTACCCTCTTTATGCCATTTCTAATATCATTTACATTGAAATTGATTAGCAATCCTAACGGCTTATCACAGAGTTTGAGGTAAGTGAAAAGTTGCTTTTGATGGACAGGCTTAAATTCATCTACCGATTTCAGTTCAACAATCACCAAATCATTGACGATGATGTCAAGTCGCAAATCAAGCCCAAGAGGTTGACCATCGTAGATGATATCAACCTTTTGCTGGTTTTGGGCTTGAAACCCCGCTTTTCGCAATTCAATCATCATTGCTTTTTCATAAACGGATTCCAGCAGTCCAGGGCCAAGCACATTATGCACCTTCATAGCACAAGCAATGATATTGAAGGAGATTTGATTGATATGTTGTTGCTCTAAATCGGTCATTTTGCCACAAAATGTGATATAAAAAAATCACACAGATTCACAGGCTCAATTTCTCTGTTTTTTTGTTGAATCTGTTGAATCTGTGTGAGCTTGTTTTATTTTACTTTCCATTCGAAGCCTTCTTTCGTGTCTTTCACGTCGAAGCCGGCTTCGTTCATCTTGTTGCGGATAAGGTCGGAAGTAGTCCAGTCTTTGTTGGCTTTGGCTGTCTTGCGGATGTCGAGCAGCAAGTCCACAGCCTTGCGGTAAGGCTCAAGGTTCACGCTGCCAGCGTCGCCAACCGAGTCGTCGCGCACACCGAGCACATCGAAGAGGTAGGTTTGGAACACGCTCTTCAATTCGTCGATGTCGGCTTGCGTCATGGTGGCGTTGCCGTCGTTCACCTGATTGATTACCCTGCAAGCGTCGAACAGTGTGGCAATCACGTTTGGCGTGTTCAAGTCGTCGTTCATCGCTTCGGCGCAACGCTCGCGGTAGTTTTCGAGTTTAGCCGATGTGGTGTCGGCGGCCTTGAGGTCGCAAAGTCGGTGCCAGCCGTCCATCATTCGCTCGTAAGCCTTTTCCGCCGCCTTGAGTGCTTCGTTAGAGAAGTCAACGGTGCCACGGTAGTGGGCCTGGAGAATGAAGAAGCGAATGGTCATTGGGGTGTAGGCTTGGTCGAGGCTTGGGTGGTCGCCGCTGAAGAACTGGGCGAGGGTGATGAAGTTGCCAAGCGATTTACCCATCTTCTGACCGTTGATGGTAATCATATTGTTGTGCATCCAGTAGTGCACCATGTCGAAGCCCTGCGATGCCACAGCCTGTGCAATCTCACATTCGTGGTGAGGGAACACGAGGTCCATGCCGCCGCCGTGAATGTCGAAGTGCTTGCCGAGGTACTTGCGTCCCATGGCAGTACATTCGCAGTGCCAACCTGGGAAACCGTCGCTCCAAGGCGATGGCCAGCGCATGATATGCTCAGGCGATGCCTTTTTCCAGAGGGCGAAGTCGGCTTGGTTGCGCTTTTCGCCCACGCCGTCGAGTTTGCGGCTGGCATTGATGATGTCGTCGAGGTTGCGTCCCGACAACACGCCGTAGCGGTGGTCCTTATTGTATTTTTCAATATCGAAATACACGCTGCCGTTGCTCTCGTAGGCGTAGCCATTGTCGAGAATTTCCTTCACGAGTTGCTCTTGCTCGATGATGTGGCCGGTGGCGTGAGGCTCGATGCTTGGAGGCAGCACATTGAGTTGGTCCATAGCCGCGTGGTAGCGGTTGGTATAGTATTGGGCTATTTCCATTGGCTCCAACTGCTCAAGGCGTGCCTTCTTTTCAATCTTGTCGTCGCCCTCATCGGCATCGTGCTCAAGGTGGCCAACGTCGGTGATGTTACGCACATAGCGCACCTTGTAGCCCAGCGACTTGAGGTAGCGGAACAGCACATCGAAGGTGATGGCTGGGCGCGTGTGACCAAGATGTGGGTCGCCGTAAACGGTTGGGCCGCACACATACATACCTACCGAGCCTTCATTCAGTGGCACGAAGTGTTCCTTGCGACGAGTGAGCGTATTGTAGATAAATAATGGATGTTGCATAATTAATTGGGTGTAATTATTCAATATGTGTGGTGAGTGAATGTGTGGCTATCGGATTATGCCTGACCCTTTGGGAGAGGGAAATCGATGATGCCATCGTCGGCTGGACGGCCACTCACTGGCACGTGTTGCTTGATTTCGCCGAAAGTGGCTTCGTATTGCTGCACATTCTGTTGGAGAGCAAACATCAGTTGCTTTGCGTTTTCAGGAGTCATGATCACACGGCTCTGAACGCGCGCCTTTGGAGTGTTTGGCGCAAGGAGAATCATGTCGATGAAGAAATCGTTAGGTCCGTGGGTGATTACAGCCAAGTTGGCGTAGCGGCCTTGCATTTCTTCGTTTGGCACTTCAATTTGAATTTGTTGTTGTTGGTTGTTGTCGTTGTTGTTTGCCATTGTTGTATGGTTTTGTTTGTTAATAATCTGTTTTTTTATATGTTTATCGCTTCGTAATGCCGAAGCAGTAAGTTTTCACTTTTGGATAAGTCAAATCCTCCACATGCACACGAATGGCACGGCAGTTTTTGCGGCTGATGGCGGCACCCACGTAGAACGACCCGTAGCAAGTGCGCCAAAAGTAGGTGTTTTCAGCCCCTATCAGGTCGTGAATGAGGTGCACGTCGATTGTGTCGCTGTTGAGCGTCGCGCGGTCGGCCATCATATACAGCGCACGCGCCTTGGTAGTGTATTCCACCTCGCATCGCAGGTTGATGTAATTGCCTGTGCGCCAAAGTGCGCCGAGCCTTATCGGGTGCTTGGGGTATTCCGCCATAGGCTTCACATTCACACGGAGCGAATCGCTTGCCACGTTGCCATAGTTGAAGCCATACACCGTGATGCGGTGCGCCTCATCGGACGCGGAGTAACTGAGCAGCACACGCTGCCCCACCTTGATATGCTCCGGCTCGTCCATCGCCGCCACCATGTCGATGGGCTCGGCATCTTCGGGACCGATATATTGCCATCGCGCCAATCCGTCGGCATATCCGAGGTAGGTGACGAAATCGTAGCGTCGTGCCTCCACCGCATCGTCGTCGCCATCGCCGCTGTTGCAAGCCGAGAGCGCGCCAAGCATGGCTATCAGCACCACTGCGTATGTCCACCACCTCTTGAGCATATTCCTTTTTCTTATACGATAATCTCGCTTTCAGGCTCTGGTGTCACTATCAGTCCGTCGCGCATGTGAAGCACACGGTCGGTGTCGCCGGCAAGCGACTCGTCGTGCGTCACAATCACGAAAGTTTGCTTCATCTCGTCGCGCAGCGTAAAAAACAGTTTGTGCAACTCCTGCTTGTTCTGCGTGTCGAGGCTACCCGAAGGTTCGTCGGCGAGGATAACCGCAGGCTTGTTGATTAGCGCACGCGCCACAGCCACACGCTGGCGTTCGCCACCCGAAAGTTGGGCAGGCTTATGCTCAAAGCGGTCGGAAAGGTTCATATAACTGAGCAATTCCTTGGCGCGGGCAAAGGCGTCGGAGCGCTTCTCACCACCGATAAGAGCCGGCATTGCCACATTTTCAAGCGTGGTAAACTCCGGGAGCAACTGGTGGAACTGAAACACAAAACCGATATTACGGTTGCGGAATCGTGCAAGTTCCTTATCTTTAAGGGCAAGCACATCGGTGCCGTCGAACAGCACGCTGCCGCTATCAGGCTTGTCGAGCGTGCCGATAATTTGCAGCAGAGTGGTCTTACCAGCGCCACTCGGCCCCACAATCGACACAATTTCGCCATCGCCGATAGTCACGCTCACCCCCTTGAGCACCTCAAGGTTGCCATATCGCTTAATAATATTCTTAACTTCAATCATCTTCTCAAAAAAAAACTCACCTCCAAGCCCCAGCATAGGCAAAAGCCCACCCAAAGCGCAGGCAAAAGTCCACCCAAAAGAGCGGCTGAAAGCCAAAGTCCACCCTTCCAAAGCACAGGAAAAGCCCAATCAAAGGAGCGGCGGAAAGCCAAAGGCTCAAGCCCCAGCAAAAAGCCGAATGCGGCAAAGGCCCAAAGGTCTTAATTTGCAAAGTTATCAAAATCTTTCCACATTCCCCCGTTTTCCCCAAAAAAATCTCCACCTCCCCATGTTTACAACTCAGTGGAGAAATACTGGGGGACTGAAACAAAAACATAAAAAACAGCCTTTTGGCGACGCCAGTGCATCGCACTTGTCGTTAGTGCTGTGGCATGTCTGATTTCAAGCCGAGGCTTGAATCAGCCACAC
>OQWM01002365.1_pt1 | contig 12831 bp, 10 predicted proteins | sample 1691531 | NCBI WGS metagenome assembly OQWM01 (sample SAMN03418257, study PRJEB22391) | human gut metagenome | biome: human-gut; feature: organic feature; material: feces | host: Homo sapiens | place: Tanzania | collected 2013-01 | reverse complement strand
GATGCAATTGCATATCTCAATTAGCTGTTGCAAATGCTTTTGAGGTATCTCTACATCGCTATAAGGATCAATCCGGCGCAGTATCTCTACATTCTTGTGAGATAAGCTACATACTTTCCAAATAAAATTGTATAATTCATCGCTCACTTCAACTCCTCTTTTCGAATTATCAACTTCATTTACGAAATTTCCAATGTAGAACGTCACAACAGTTGCCTCCAGTAGTTATTTTTTGGGGAAAGCAGTAATCACATTTCCAACTTCGTCAATAACAACTTTCAATGTGTATAGATACTTTCCTTTACTACTTACTCCTATCGGAGAATCAAATGTCTGCTCAAAAATATATCCAGATCTACCTCCAGTGTTCGGGCCAACGATAAAGCTATCCCCTTTCAATGTGCTCTCAATCCCACGCTTAATATCAAAATTCGCATTGAAATGAGATTTGCTTGCATAGGTCGAGCCAGGACCATGTCTATCCAAAATATGGTTGTTAAAGGTCTCGTCAGTTAATGTATAATTGTCCGCTAAATCAAATACCTCTCCCAGTTTATTTCCAGTACTGCCTACAGTTTTGCACTGATACTTGGCCATGTAATAGCCAATCTCCTGCTTAACCGCGGGGAAGCTCTTAACCACAAGTGCCGCAGATCCAATCGTGCCAGCTGCGCTCAAAGCAGCATCAAAAACAGCAGCAGCCTTTTCCTGCGTGGTGGCGTTCTTATCCCGAATCGTCTTTGCAGCAGTCTGCGTTGTCTTTACAGTTGCAGCAGTACCCGCAGCAATTCCGGCAACGCCCGCCACAAACTTCACCGTTGCAGATGCCGCAGAGAGGGCCTTGCCGCCAACTGCCGCTCCTGCGCTGGCTTTGCCCATAGAGAACGCTATATCAGCCGCATTCCCGCCGTGCAGCGCCGTTCTGGTTCCGGCAATTGCACCAGCCACCATTACGCCAACGCCCAACGCTGTACCGCCGGTTGCAACGGCAATACCTACGCTGACTGCGGCTGCTGCGCCGCCGACAGCAGCCTTTCCGACTTGCTTCCAGTTTACCTTGCCGTCTGTCTTGTAGGACTGATAAGCAGCGGTGGCGCCGGAAATAACAGCCGAAGCTGCGGTAGCGATGATCGTACCTGCCAGCAAGCCAAATTCACCGTCAGGGTCGATATAGCTGACAGGATTATCGAATACATAGACATACTGCACCAGACTGACCGGCTGAGTCACAAGCCCCTTCACCGGATCAATCGCGGCAAACCGCTTGTTCTCCGCATCGTACATTCTGGCCTTTGCGTAGAACTGGTTCAGCACATCGTCATACTCGTGGGTGGCGTAGGTAATCTCCGGCAGCAGTCTGCGGAAGCCGCCGTCCACGGTGATGTCCGTGTACCGGCGCACCTCGCCCCAATCGGTGTAATCCACTCTTGCGGTCACACGGCCATACTGATCGGAGAGATTCACCACGCTGCCAAGGCGGTCGGTGTGGACGTAGGCCATATTGACGCATTTCTTGATGCTCTGGCCCCACCAGTTGCTGCCTTCGCCAATCGTCATGACCTGCAGCTTGTCCAAACCGTAGGTGTAGAAGAAATCATAGCCGTCCTGCTCGGACTTCATCAGCACCCGCTGGTCGATGTCCAGTCTGGTATAGTCAATGACATAATCCGTCTTGACCACTTCCGGCTTTTCAATGCCCGTCTCCACGCTGGGCGTCTGGCAGTGGAAGTCCGTGTAGCCGTGGGTATTATCCTTCAGGATCAGCTCCGTGCCGACGCGGACACCGAGGCCGTTGAAGGTGTACGCGCTGACCTCGCCGGCCTTGTTGGTGCCCTGCACCATGCGGTTCGTCTCGTCATAGAGATAGGTCGCAACGGTGATATTCTTGGGTCCGGTGGTGGTAGGCGAGCAAATCTCTTCTTCCTTCACCAGATTGCCGCGCTTATCGTAGGTATAGCCGTAGTCATAGATGCGGGTGAGCTTCTGCTCGTAGCCGCACACATGCTTGCTCACCATCTGGTTGAGGTCGTTGTACTGGTAAGTATCCTCTTCGCCCTTAGTTGGACCGCTCTGCTTCAGCAGGTTGCCCAGCGTATCGTAGGTGTAGCTATAAGCGAGGGTATCGTAGGGATAGACCTCCAGCCTGCGGGTGCTGCCGGTGAGCCGGTTTAATGCATCATAGGTAAAGGCCGTGCGGCTCTTGAGATTTTCCGTAGCGTCGCTGTCCCGCTGGAACTCCGTCAGCACATTGCCCTCGGCGTCGTAGGTGTACTCATACTTGACCTTGGGCGTTTTGTTGTAGAGCTGGAAGGGATCAGTGTCCACCGTCTTGAGGAGGTTGCCCTCGGCGTCATAGGTATACTGCTCGATCCAGCCGTTGGGATAAGTCAGCTTGACGGGGCGGTTGGCATCATCGTAGACATAGGCATAGGTGCCGTCATCCGCGTCAATGACGCTGGTAAGGTTATACACCGCATCGTAGAAGCTGCGGGTCTTGCTGCCGTCCGGATAGGTAATGCCGGTCTGATTGCCCACGGCGTCATAGGTGTAGGAAACCGTGTTGCCCTTGTGGTCGGTCATCTTCTGGAGGCGGCCCAGCAGGTCCAACTCGAAGGTGTTGGTGCCGGTCCAGTCATCCATCTGCACCAGTTCGCCGACCTTGTTATACTGGTAGGAGACCTCCTTTGCCCCATTGTAATTGATTTTCTTCACCAAATCAAGGGCGGTGTAGGAATACCGTGTCACATAGCCGTCCGCATCAGTCTTGGAGACCAGATTGCCGTTGCCGTCGTAGACATAAACGGTACTGTCGCCAAGCGCGTTGATCTCCTTCGTGACCAGATTCCGACCATCGTACTCATACAGCGTGATCTCGTGGGAGTCCACGCCATTGAGGGCATCCACACGGTGGAGGTCGGTGGAAATGAGCTGGTCATTTTTATTGTAGGTAAATACGGACTCCGTGCCCAGCGCATCGATGGTCTTTACAATGTTTCCATTGCCATCATAGACATACCGGGTGGCATTGCCGTTGCGGTCCTTGACCTGCACGATGCGGTCTGTGGCATCATAGGTGAAGAACTGCGTATTGCCACGGCGGTCTTTCACACTGGTAACCCGATTCAGGGCGTCATAGGTATAGGTCACGGTGCCGGCAGCATCCGTCATGGAGGTGAGGTTGCCATTGGCATCGTAGGCATAGCTGGTCACAATGCCCTTGGCATTGGTCTCGCTCTTGACATTGCCTGCCAGGTCATAGGTGAATGTGGTCGCATTGCCCTTGGCATCGGTAACCTTGATGACCCGATCCCTGCTGTCGTACTCAAAGCCGGTAACATTACCCAGGGCATCCGTCACGGAGATCAGGCGGCCATCCGCATCATAGGCATAGGCGGTTTCCGCACCCTCTTCATTCACGGACTTTACCATACGGCCATCTGCGTCATAGGTATTGTGCGCGGTATTGCCTTCGGCGTTGGTGCTGGAGACTGCGCGGTTCAATCCATCGTAGGTATAGCGGGTGGTATTGCCGTTACCGTCAGTAGAGGCAACCGTATTTCCCTCGTTGTCATACTGGAAGGAGAAGGTATAGCCCTCCGCGTTGGTATAACTGGTAAGACGGTCCAGCGCATCATAAACATAAGCAGTGGCATTGCCTTCGGCATCGACAGCCTTGACAATGTTCCCGTTATGATCGTACTCCGCGCGGGTTACGCCGCCATTGGCGTCCGTAACAGCAACAGCGCGGCCGAGCGCATCATAGGAATAGCCGGTCGTATTGCCGTTGGCGTCTGTAACCGAGGTCATATTTCCTGTTTCGTCGTAGCGATAGGTTGTGCTCCCGCCCAAAGCATCGGTAACAGAAGTCACATTGCCGACAGCGTCATAGGCGTATGCCGTTTTGCCGCCCATGGCGTCCGTCATCTCGATCAGTCTGCCGTTGGCATCGTAGGCATAGGAGATCACGCCGCCCAGTTCATCGGTGGCAGTCAAAACCTGACCGTTGGCATCATAGGTGTAGGCAACAAAGCCTCCATCCGCGTAGGTGATCTTTGTGGTGCGGCCCAGCACATCATATTCGTAGCCGGTCACGTGGCCCAGTGCATCCGCCGAGGATATCTGACGCCCCAGCGCGTCATAAGTGCTGGAAGTCTCCGCGCCCATGGCAGAGGTGGTCTTGGTCATCTGACCGTTAGCGTCATAGGTGTAGGAGGTCGTGCTGCCCTCAGCATCTTCCATGCGGATCAAACGGTTCTCCGCGTCGTAAGCATAGCGGGTGGTGTGGCCGTTGCGATCCGTAGCGGCGGTCAGATTACCGTTGGCATCGTATTCGCTGACGGTGCTCTTGCCGAGTGCATCGGTGATCTTTGTAAGGTTGCCGACGCCGTCATAGGTATATTGGGTGGTATTGCCGTTGGCATCCTTGACGGAGGCGGTACGTCCAACGCTGTTGTACTCGGTAGAACTGACGCCGCCGACAGGATCGGTGGTGGAAACCAGTTGACCGTTCCGATCATAAGCATAGCGCCAGGTATTGCCGCGGGCATCGGTCATGGAAACAATACGGCCATCAGCATCGTAGGTATAGCGGGTGACCGCTCCGTTGGCGTCTGTTGCTGTGGTCAGATTTCCGCTGTCATCATAGGTATAGCGGGTCACATTGCCCAGCGGATCGGTGATAGAGGTCACGTTGTTCTGCGCGTCACGGGTAAAGGTGGTGAAATGGCCCATGCGGTCACTTTCGCTGGTATTGAATCCGTTGCCATCCACCGTGTAGGTCTGCTCGCTGCCATCGGCGCCGATGACCTTCACCAGTTTGCCGGCCTCGGTATACTCATAGGAAGTGACTGACCCCATGGCGTCGGTGACTGTGATCAGGCGGCCCTGCCCGTCATAAATATAGGCGGTCACATTGCCCAGCGGGTCTGTCATGGACGTGCAGTTACCCTGAGCGTCATAGGTGTAGGTCGTCTGCGCACCCAGCGCATCCGCTGCGGAAGTGAGATTGCCGTTGGCATCATAGACATAGGAGCGGGTCATACCACGGCCATCGGTAGCGGAAGTCATATTGCCCTGATGGTCGTAGGTATAGTAGCTCGTATTCCCGTTGCGGTCACGGATCATGGTCGGCATCCGATTGCTGTCGTACTCGAACCGCTCATAAGTGCCGTCTGCGTAAGTGATTTTGGTTTTGTTGCCCGCGGCATCATAGGCATAGGATGTGCGGTTGCCCTCACGATCCGTCCGGCTGGTAACCTGATTGAGATCGTTATAGGTCACCGTCTGGCTGCCGCTGGCATCTGTAGACTTGGTGATCCGTCCCTGCTCATCAAACCAGATCTCATGAAAATAGCCGTCCTCGCCGGTGCAGGTGTTGTGCCGCCCATCGAAATCGTAGGTAAAATCAAAGGTGCCGAAGTTTACGGCATACTGATGGACTACACGGCCCTGTGCGTCATATTCATTCTCTACATAGATCTCACCCTTGAGATTCTGAACAGAACTGAGATACCCGTTGCCGTCATACGCATAGCGCAGACTGTCTCCGTCTGGGTTTTCCACTTCAGTCAGGAGGCCGCCGTCATAGGACAGATGGATGCTGCGACCCACGCTGTCCGTCACCGCAGCGATATTGTCGCCGCTGTAGGAGAATGTAAAGCTGCCGGTGCCGTTAGACACGCTCCGGAGCTTGTCACCGTCATATTGGAAGGACAGCGTATTCCCCCTAAGATAGACGATGCTCAGAATACGGCCGCTATTGTCGAAGCGGTAGATCGTCCCCGCCTTATCCGTCATGGCGTAACCGCTGCCTGTCTGTGCCAGCGAGTAATCACCGCAGGTGTCAAAGCTGCCGTCAAAGCCGATTGGGAAATAAAGCGTAACGGCTCTCGGCAAATGGGCGATCACGGAACGGCCGTCAAACTCCAGCGCATAGGAGAAGTTGGACGTCCAGCCGCCGCCAAGCCCGTAATTTTCATCTGCGTGGACAGATTCGTAGTAACGTGTAAATTCCAGATCATCCTTGCCGTACAGCGCAAGGTCACGGTAATTCCATGTAAAACTGCCGCTGAGCAGATCCACAGGGTCGCCGCTGCAGGCCAGTTCATCCCGAATTGCGATCAGATCATCCCAGGAATTGATCGTCTCAAAAGTGTCAATAGCCTCACTTTCCTCCGGCACATCAAAACCAAGAAAGCTATTGTAGATTGCTGTCCGGGGCGTACAGGGCTGCATGACGATGACATAGCGGCCGCCGCTGGAAATACGGGTGAGGTTTCCGCCATCATCCCGATAACTGCCGTCCCACAAAACGATATTCTGAATGGTGTTTTCGCTTTCTTCGGCAGCATCCGTCAAGCCGAAGAGAGCGTGTGCACTGGGCAGGACAGAACTTTCCGGCAGATAATCGATCTCCGCATTGATCTCCGGCTGCTCCTCCGGTTCCACGTCCGAAACAGCTTCAACAGATTCTTCTGCAGAAGGCTCGTCCTCAATTGCTGTCACCGGCACATCTGCCTTATCCGTTTCCACCGCCTCCGAATCCACCGTATCCGCATCGGCAGGTGTCGTGTCCGCATCATCTTCCAATGGTTCCGCATTTGCAGAGGGAGCAAAGGACTCCTCTATCGCCGTTGCAGACTCCGTATCCGCTGTCAGGCTTTCCTCGGAAGCCCCATCCTCCGATGTCTCATTGGCAGGAAATTTTTCCGTATCCATTGCTCCATCGTTGATGTCAGCGGGCAAATTTGCTTCCGGATTTGGAGCATCTAGATTTTCCGAGGGGAGCAGAGCGTCTGTCTCTGCCATATCTTCCGGGGCAGGGAGCTCATCAAGGCTCACCGTTGCAGCCGCATCGTCCAGTCCGGCGAGGCGATTGCCCTCAAAGCCAAAAGCGTAGAAATCCTCAATCACTTCCGGCTGACGCTTCCCGCGGATTGTCTGATAGACGATATTCAGCCACTCATCTTCATCGATAGGCGAATAGCTCACCTGCTCCGCCGTATAAATGTCATCCCCCTCCTGAAGCGGGGCAATATTTTCCTGCACCGGAACGCCCACCAGTACGCCTAGTCGGCGGCCAAGGAACTCCTCGCTCTGGAGTTTTCCGTGTCCATCCGCATCATCCTCCGGCGCATACGGCATGGAAACAATATCTTCATCCATATACGCGGGTTCATCCTTCATCTCATACAGTTCCAGCGTGACCGGCTGTGATCTCTCGATCACATAGATCAGCTTGAACCAGGAGTCGGGATAGGTCATATTGGCTTTTGTCAGGAATGCGTTGTCTCTTGACTCATAAGAGAAGAAGGACACACGCCGCCCGTTATCCCGGAGAGCGTACAGTCCCATGATCTTAAATTCGGCGCTGGCCGGTCGGTCAGCCGCCGTATCCTCGGCAAAGACTGCGGTAGGGAACAGTGTCAAAAGCATTGCCAGCGTAAGCAGCATCGAAATGAATTTGTTTCGGAATCGTTTTAGCTTCATTTGATATTCTCCTCTCTACGATACATGACAGTGGGTCTGCGGCGGATGTTGCCCCAATGACCACCTCCTCCAAAAATGCGCCCTCACTATATTCATCTCCTGACAGTGTCGATTTGTGACAAGAAGTTCGATTTTTTCTGCGATTTTTTGTGACGCATGCCATTCATTTCTCTGCACTGTAATGATCATCCGTACAGATGCACTCCTATTGTTTTCGCACGGGGAAAATGCAAAAATATCATGCGCATTATATCTATAAGAGCGATAAATGCCCTGATGGTCGATTTATTGTACGAATGACTCCCTGTATAATATGCGTATAGGCAGAATAGTACCGTGGCGCGTATTACAGGAGACGCTGAAGTATGATTGATTATCAGGAAATCGGAAACAACATTAAAATATGTCGAATCCGCTGCAATCTCAAGCAGGCTGAACTTGCCGAAATGGTCGGTGTTACATCCCAGCACATCAGCCACGTTGAGAGGTGTCAAACGAAGCCGAGCCTGACATTACTGGTGGATATATCGACAGCACTGCGCGTTGATCTTTACACTCTGCTTGGAAGCAACATTCCGGTTCATCCGGACGTCAGCATTTCTGTTGAATTTGCAAGCATGTTGAAAGATGCCGCGCCGGAGCAGGTCAAATTGTGCCTGTCTGTGTGCAAAACGATTATGGAGCATGGCGAGAGCCACCAGTTCAAATAAATCAGCTGCCGGCTGTTGATTGCATGGCAGCTGATTTTTTGGTGAGATTTTGCGAAGGAAGGGATTGTATGGATAAGCAGCAGCGAGAGTACATCCATCATTTGATGCTTCAATACTCTGATGCTATGGTCCGGCTTACATATCGTCGCGTAGGGGACTGGCATCTTGCGGAGGACTTGGTACAGGAGACCTTTCTGACAGCGTGCTGCAAGTCGGAACGGGTATGCGGTCACAAGAAACCGGTGGCGTGGCTCTTTGAGACATTGAACAATTTGACCTTGCGCGAAAGCCGCCGCTTTTATCATACAGAGGTTTCGATTGAAGATATCGCTGAGAGCCATGAGCTCACAGAACTTCCAATGACCTGTCATATTCCGATGGGGTTAAGCGCATTGGAGCAGGAGATCATCCTTCTTCGCATCGATAAAGGCCTTTCATTTCTGGAGCTCGCAGAGCATTTTGGAATCAGTGAAATGGCATGCCGTCAGCGATTATCCAGAGCGCTCCGCAAGTGCAGAACACTACTGGAGGATCCTCTTGGCAACACGCAAAAATAATTATCAAATTATTGTCACAAAACCGATAATTCATGAGATGAACTAGTAAAGGGGGTAATGAAATGTTGGGTAGCCAGCATCCCGATAAATCTGCTGTCGGGAGAAAGCAAACAGATTCTGCTTCCGCGTCCATCACGGAAAAATCTAACTTGCAGCTTCTGAATGAAGTAGAAGCAATGCTAAGTGTACCTGCGGAGGAGATGGATACGGACAGGATTGAGGAATATCTGTCACTATTGCAAAAAAAGGCACCAGTCACAGAGCATTATGACCCGGAAGAAAAATGGGCGAAACTCGAAGAATCCCATCCGTTGATTTTTGAAGAAGAACCGAACTCCTGCAAGTCTGATCTTGCGGCAGAAGCAAGGAATCGACATGGGAACCGAACTCGTCGATCTTTTTCCCGCGTTTTCCGTGCGGCAGCTATTGCCGCAGCTGCGGCATTTTGCTTTATAATAACCGCCAGCGCTATGGGATTCCAACCTGTTCAGGCTGTCCTGCGATGGGCCGAAGGAATCATTCAGATCTATACCAATCCTTCCGGCATCATGGAATTGCCTGACGACGATCCCAGCGAGTATCATTCCCTGTATGAGGCTCTGGCGGCAAACGGGATCAGTACAGAAGGTCTGCCCACATGGGTGCCGAGAGATTATGCGGTTTCGGCTATTGCAGTTAAGTTGTCAGATGGTGTGCTTAAATGTTCTGCCATTTATGATTCGACCCGTGGAGGTTTAGTGATTCGCGTAATAGAGCATACGATGGCACTATCAACCGAAGCGAAAGAGCTTGATTCATTGGGAAGTGTTTATACGCACAATCAAACCGAATACTACATTTTGACGGACGACGGAGTGACAAAAGCAGGATGGCAAGATGGAATGCTATCTTATGTAATCAGTGGACAGATATCCGAGGCTGAGATTAAAGAGATGATTAACTCAATTCAATAAAATCATATGAGGAGAATGACTATGAAGAGAAGACTCTTTTCCCTTTTTTTGATGCTTATTATGATGTTCAGCGTAGGCATGACTGCATCCGCCGTATATCGTCCGGAAATCGGAATGCCCACAATAAACGGCACCCGCTCCAGCGCCTATTTGGACGGTTATAGTGTTGGAATCGAAGCGAGAGGGAATGGTAAGATTGCGGTAGCCATGACAGTCGAGGCCCGCAGCAAAATGGAAAAGCTCGGTGTGCACGAAGTGGAAATCGAGCAGAAAGTGAACGGTAATTGGCGTTACTATGATTCTCAGTATGGCGCCGAACACCCCGAATTCTATGATTACAATACATGGGATTATGTTGGAACAACCTACTTTCAAGGAACACCCGGTGTCAGCTACCGCGTAACGCTGACAGTCTATGCGCGAAACAGCAAAGGCTCAGACACAGGGTATATCACTTCCTATACTGTGGTTTGCAGGTAAATACTAAGCATACTAAAGAAGCAGGAAGCCTCTGCCGCGGTAGAGGCTTCCTGCTTGTTAACTTTATGACCACGTTATCGGACATTCAGCCTTGCTTTTCTCCCTGGGTGCAGACACCGAAGCCGTTGACCTCGATTTCCTCTTCGACGGGAATCGTCAGATATTTGCGCCCATCGATCACACGAGTCTCCAGCAGATAACTCTGCTCGGGCGCAACAAAGATAGTCGCGTTGGCCGTTTTTACTTCAAAACGGCCACTGTCGATCAGATTCAACGGGTTTAAGGTAACGCCAGCGCCAAAGCGCTCATTACAGCAGCTTTGGAACGCTTCGGCGTTTTCTTCACTGATCGCGGCATCCACCAGAATGGCGGCTATGTCTTTTGTTCGCGGGCAACTCCTTCCAACTGTTTTGCTCGTCTCTTTATCACTATTTTAATTGGAACCGCGCTTCTAATAAATGCCGTTTCACTTCTAATAATTAGAAAGATAGTACAAATTATCTGCATAATGAGGGTGAAGCAAACCATGAAAAAAGAGGTAAGCAAGCTGGAGGGTCGCTAAGAAGATCCTTGTATTAGAGGAAAAGAACAGATGCCGTCCAAGCAGCCAAAGGAACTCTGGAAGCATAACAGTTTATGCCCTGCGATTTGAAGTTCTTTTCTATTCGCACGAAGGAAACTTCTATTTTCAGGATGATGAATACGTCCCCGATATAGCGGGGCAGATAAGGAAAAAGAGAAACGTACAGCATTGTCTGCTGTGCGCTTCTCTTTTACTTTGTCGGAATTTAGCAAGCGAGCGATATCGCTGTCGCAGTCCCCCGTTTCTGAAATTTTCCCAAAAAATCAGAAACGGAGGAACGAAGATGTATATAAGAAACGATGGAAAAGGGGAAAGCAACATCACCCAGAATGGATTTACCGCCTATTTGCTCTCGGCGGTTGCGCACAGGAAGGCAGACTATCTTCACGCCAAACAGCGCCGACAGGCGAGAGAGGTATTGACAGATCCGGATGATCTGTCAACTGAGGAGTCTCCCGGCATTTCTGATCCGACCGATTTGCTTTGCTGCATTGAAAATGCCGCGCTTGAGGAGGCTTTGAATCGCATCAGCGAGAGAGACCGCTATATCTTCTTTTCCCGTGCTTTGCATGGACGCAGCTTCCATGAACTCGCCTTAGAGCTTGACCTTGGGTATCAGGGAGTTGCGGCTGCATATCATCGTGTCTGCAAAAAAGTCAAGGAGGCTACAGGGAGGGATGTAAAGTGAACTTCAAGGATCTATTGCTCCGTGCAAAAGACGGTGACCAACAGGCGAAGGAAGAGATATTTTTGATGTATCGTCCGCTGCTATTCAAGGAGTCCTGCGTGAACGGCATCTTTGACGAGGATCTCTTCCAGGAGCTTAGTGCAACGCTGATTCATTGTATCAGGATGTTCAAGCTCTAAGCTGCCCCAAATGGGGGGGCAACCGCAGTTCATTACCTAAAAAAGCTGGGCGGCGAGGAAATTCGCTGCCCAGCTTTTGCACTATAATTACCGTCAAATATTCTCTGGATACGCTCTTTCTTTTACCACAGCCTTATATTTTGCTTTTCACCGCAGTACCCCAAGTTCTCTGTATAGTTGAAGCGGGAGACTGTATGCCAGTCTCCCGCTATATCCTTATGCACTTTCTCCGGCCATGCGGAAGAACTCATCTGGCGACAGAATCTTGATTCCAAGCTCCTTCTCCTCCTTCTCTGAAATGTCACTGGCAGAATCTGTCATTATAATAATTTTTCCCATAATTCACAAAACTCCATTTTTTCCTTACGAAAAGTTACTAATGAGCAGACGCATGAAATGCGCTGTGCGCGGCGTCTGCGTGCTTCATAAGGAATCCTCCCACTTACGTGGATCCCTCCTTATGAATATTTACTTATCATTCTCCATACGCCACTTGATACATCTGTTGAGATAATGGACATAATCAGGGTTCTTGCACATGCCCTTGCCCTTATCATCAGATATCTTGGCAACATCCATGCCGTTACATGCTGTAGTCTTCATAACTATGTTGAGCGGTTCATCGCACGTATCATTGGATATATATGTTCCTATTCCAAATGCGACCTTGATCTTGTCCTTGAAATAGCTGTTGAGCTTGTCTGCTTTCTCGAAATCAAGGCTGTCGCTGAACAGAAGTGTCTTGGTCTTTGGATCAAGTCCAAGCTCCTCATAATGATGAACCATCTTGTCGCCCCACTCATAAGGATCGCCACTGTCGTGTCTCACCCCACTGAAAAGTGTCGCATATGTGAGCTGGAAATCCTTCAGGAAGCAATCTGTTGTAATGGCATCAGTGAGAGCTGTTCCGTTAAGAACTCCATACTCCTTAACCCACGCATCCAATGCATACCAGTTGGAATATGCAGGATTGTGCTTATGATTACCCTGTCCAACACACATGATCCACTCATGCGCCATGGTTCCAACCGGAACCAGATCATACTTCCTTGCCAGATATACATTACTTGTTCCGACAAATGTTGAACCCGGATACTTGCGCTCGCTGAGCTCCTTGACTGCAAGCTCCTGAGCTTCAGACGAAAGTCTTCTTCTGAGTCCAAATTCACTGAAAGCTCCAAGGTTATACTCGC
>OQWM01002362.1_pt1 | contig 12848 bp, 13 predicted proteins | sample 1691531 | NCBI WGS metagenome assembly OQWM01 (sample SAMN03418257, study PRJEB22391) | human gut metagenome | biome: human-gut; feature: organic feature; material: feces | host: Homo sapiens | place: Tanzania | collected 2013-01 | reverse complement strand
AAAAGACCTATCTGACGGTGAAGACCTTGGAACTGCAAGTAGGAACAGGACTGAGTTGGAAGCATAGGTTTATTCCTTGGGTCGAGCCGAACAAGGTGTATATGTATAAAGAAGGAGAAGGCAACTCGCGACTATATATTGATGAGAATGAACAATATTATGTGCAGAAGAACATAGGAAGTCAACTGGAGAAAGTAAATTCACGTGAGGAATTGGCAGAGTTTGCCCAAAGAGACAAAGAAGAAAGGAAGAAAGGCTTAGAAAAGCTTAAGAACTCATATAAACTTTATGAATATTATCCTGTCGATAACTTCTATCCTATCAAAAAATATCTTGGAACAGCGAAAGATAATATAAGAATCGAGAAAGACGGCATTTGGCATGTGGATGATGCACAGAGTAATGAAAACTTTTGGGTTGACCCTGTCACACATAGGAAACATTATACAAGACCAGTCCTGTTCAAGCGTGGTTATCTGAACATCTTGAAAGAAGGCGACTGGTGCTATGTGAGAAACATCCCTGGTCTCAGGTACAGACCATTAAGACAATGGGAAATTGTGGCAGATGACAACGATCTTGATCTCATTCTTCCTGGCGATTACTGGTTGCAAGTAGAAAAAGCTAGAGCTGAAGCTGAGCAACGTCGCCTTATGGCCAAGCGCAGCAAGGTAAAACGCATTTTTAAGGCTTTTAAGCGCTTAATTTTCGAGATTCTCTTTTAGGAAGTGCCATGGGTGTAGAGCAATACATCAGACCGGAAGATTTTAACGCCGACCTTGACTTGGTTTCACAATATGTGGGCCCAGACATAGCCGCTGCTTTAGCTGTGGGCTTTTCGGGAGTCAATATCTACGTATCTGAAAACGCTCTGCGCCGTGCCAAAATTCGCTGGGCCCGAGACCTCTATGCCCAAGGGAAAAGCGTCAAGCAAATTGCCCTGGAGCTGAAAATATCAGAAGCTTGGGCCTACAAAATCCTAGAGAATCCATCAGAAACGACTTTCCAACCTGACCTTTTTGAGGAGAGCCTACAAAATGGAGAGCAAAACTCTGTATAGTGAAGAAGCGGAAAAAGCCTTAATCGGCAGTGCCATGCTCGATAATGAAGCTTTCGATCTTGTCTGTGACATCATTTCCGCTGAAGATTTCTACCTTAAGAAAAACGAAATAATCTGGCAAAGCATAGTCCGCCTACAAGCTCAAGGGAGCCCGGCGGACTTGATTTTAGTAAGCGAAGATTTACGCAGCCGAGGCGTTTTAACGCAAATAGATACGCGCTATTTAATGGACATTATGGATACTGTGCGCTGCAGTGCGCACGTTGTGCAATATGCCAAGATTGTCTCCAAGTTTGCACAAAGCCGCCGTCTCTGGACTGCTGGGAACGAAATTTGCAAGCTGGCGTCTGATAAAACCGTCACTCCGGAAGACAAAGTGGATCAGGCTGAATCTTTGGTCTTTGCCGTATCTAACAATTGCTCGGCCCGTGGCCAGCTCAAGTCTTTGGTTGGCGGCGTGGGCAATATTTTGGCCGAAGTCCATCGAGCTATGAACGCTGAAGCGCCCATCGGTGGATTAAGTACCGGCTTTACTGAGATGGATGCTTTAACTAGCGGCCTTCACCCTTCGAACTTGGTTATTATTGGCGCTCGGCCTAGCATGGGTAAAACGGCCTTTGCCCTTTCTTTGGCCTTAAATGCTGCCGTAAAAGCCGACAAAACTGTGGCTGTTTTCTCGCTAGAGATGAGTTACGAGGACTTATTAAAGCGTATGCTCTGCTCGCTGGCCAAGATAAATAGCCAAGACTTAGCCAACGGCAGAATCACACAAGGCCAGTTTGATAAGCTGGCCGCTCGCGCCGATGAGCTTGGTAAGAAGCCCATTTACATAGACGATCAAGGTGGCGCAACTGTCCTTGAAATTAAGGGTAAACTACGCAGGCTAAAAAAGCAATGCGGTCTAGACTTAGTTATTATCGATTACTTGCAACTAATTCGCGGCACAGGGCGCTCTGAATCGCGTGTTCAGGAAATAAGTCTGATTTCACGCCAGTTAAAAGAGCTTTCCAAAGAGTTGCGCGTGCCGATTATCGCCCTTTCTCAACTATCACGAGGCGTAGAAAGCCGCCAAGACAAACGCCCTAACCTTTCAGACTTGCGCGAATCGGGCGCCATCGAGCAAGACGCCGATTTAGTGGCCTTCCTTTACCGCGATGAGTATTACAACCGCAAAAGCCCGGAAGTCAATGTGGCTGAAGTAATTATTGCCAAGCACCGTAACGGCCCGGTGGGCACTTTTAAGCTGCGTTTTGTGAAAAAGTACGGTATTTTCTGCGATTTGCCCCAGGGCAATGTAGATCCCGAACACATCAAGCTGCCGCCAATCAAGATGCCGCCAACTAAACATAAGCAACGACCACTGCCACCGCCAACGCCACCAGCACCGCAGCCGCAAGCGCCCATTGATGATGGCGACATACCCAAAGAAGTTTGGGACAAACTACTTGATAACGGCGATTTGCCATTCTAGGAAAGGAAGATTGTATGATGAGAAGATTAACTAAGCAAGAAGCCTTTAAGGGCGTGTTTGTGGCTATTTTGAATAGCTTGGAAATGGTCAAGCTGGATGATGATTTTATGCTGCGCTTTAAGGGGGGCGCTGAAGGTCTAAATGACTTGGCTAACAAGATTACTGACATCATGGCCCGGCATACTGCTCGTAAGTTTTTTGTCTTGCGTTGCTTGAAGAATATGGCTGCTGATGGGCTCTATGCTGCCAACTATGAGTATGCTGAGTTCCATTCTGTTGCTTCACTATCTTGCTTTTCAGTAGCTCCTTGGAAAGTTAGCCCGGATATAGTGAGCGTTTTTATGTTAGCAGTAGCGCCTGTTTTTAGAGATTGTTTACAAACAGAACTGCGTAAAGAGGCAGTTACACAGGCGCTTAATGAGCTTAAGTTGATGTTTTTCACACAAAAGCAGCCCATAGCTGCCGCTAAGTTGGTTGTTTTACTCGACTATTTGCCTTGGATTATAGCCAGCGAACAACATCCTAAGCGCAAAGAGATTTTAAGACCGCTTTTAGGCGATTTAGTTGACTTTAAGTACGTATAAGGAGGTAAAAGCTATGTTAATTAGCTTTCAGCGTAATTTTTCCCATCAGAATCGGCATTCGTTTGTGATGCATAACCACGGCTTAAGTGCTGGCTATCATATAGATAGAACGAGTGAATTTGGTGAATTTTTCGAAGAGCTTAGGGCTGACTTTAGAAGAGAACGAAGGCTTGTTGATGGTGGGCCGCTTTCGTGCCGTTGCTCTTTTAGTTCGGATGAATCCGAAGAACAAGTCAAGCCTTTTATTACCGAATGCTTGCCTGCTGGAATTTCTCCTTATGGTAAAGCCATGCTGGAAAGTCCATTTGAGCAGTTTGATGGCTTAAGATCATTAACTCACGAGCTGATTTTTGAGATGGTGCGCTTGAGTTTATTTCCCCACAAGCCCAGTAGGTTAGCAAGCATTTTCGCTTGTCATCACGACGATTTAGATTTCTATATGCGCTACATGGATATAGGACCTTCCGACTGTGAGCAGGTTAATGTAGCCAAGGTTGAGTTGCCTCCAGATTGTTGCCATATCGGCGATATTCACTGGCTGGAAAAAATTAGCACTGTAGCTGGTGGCATCTATAACGCCAGGCACTATTGGCAAGGCGATGACAGGATTGACGCTTATTTTAAGGAGCCAGTAAAAGAATATCTTATTCCCGAGTCGACAAAGATTTTTCGCTTGTTGAGTCCGGAAGATACTGAGAAGTTATTGAGTGAATTGTTCGGCTGCGAAGGCGATGACTTGACTTTAAGCGTGCTTGACACTTAGAATAACTGCGGTTGGTATGCAATTTGCATAAAGAAAGGCCCTCTCGAGAAGTATCGAGGGGGCCTTTTTCTATTGTTCAAAATGGCGGCGTAGGAGTTTTTCAGTGATAAAGAGGAGCTTTTGTTTGGCGTAGTCGTCATAGCCGAGGTAAGGTCTAGCTGGGATGTTAGCTTTATGGTGGCGTCCGGATTTTCCGCCCCATATCCCCACCGCACACATCCCACACATCCCCATATATAAGGATACGCCATGAAACCCTACGCGCTCTACATCGCTTCTGCATTCCTATTCACCACAATTTCGGGCTGCGCCGAAGGCGTCGACAATCCCAGCCTCCCCAACGACCAAAATCAAAACCAAGGAAATCAGGCGGGGAATCGGGACGATGCTAAGAATTATCGTGCATTTTGCGCATAAAATCTATTACAGATGCGCATTTGTGCTACACAGGCGCATCGAATGAGCGTCGCTGGTGGCGCGCGCGTGGCGTTTTTGATTTTTTGATGGAGCGCATCGCATTGGATATAGACTTGGGAACGAAATTGGAAGAATGATGTCGACGGTAGAAAAGTTTCAGTCGGAAATTTCAGAGCTCATCGCTTCGGCGGTGGTGGAATTGGGTGGCGCAGAATTTGGCGCGAGCGATGTTTCGTTGAGTGCAGTCCCCGAAAATGCACCGGGCGATGTGGCGTTTTCTTGTTTTGCGTTGCGCGGAAAGCTGGCGGCGTTAGACGACAAATCGCGCAATAATCCGGCGGTTATTGCGTCGCGTTTGGCAGAAATCCTGGGCAAATCGCCCGTCTTCGAAAGCGTCGTTGCCGCCGGTCCATACGTCAATATGACGTATGATGCGGCAAATCTGTCGCGCATCGTCGTCGGCGAAATACTCGCTCGCGGAACTGAATTCGGTTCGTTAGAACCGAAAAATGAACGAATTGTCGTCGAGTTTTCGGCACCAAATACGAATAAGCCGCAGCACTTGGGGCATTTGCGCAATAACGTCATCGGCGAATCCGTATCGCGATTGCTCAAGAAGAGTGGTTACGACGTCGTCAAAGTCAACATTATCAACGATCGCGGCATACACATTTGCAAATCGATGTTGTCGTATATGCTCTATGGCAACGGGATAACGCCTCAAGAAGCGGGCAAAAAAGGCGATCACATGGTCGGCGATTTTTACGTCATGTTCGAAAAGGCATTCCAAGCCGAATACAAAACGTGGCTGGAATCGGAGGCGGGCAAAGCGGCGTTTGAGGCGTTTGTGGCGTCGCCAGCGGGGATCAAGGCACAGAAGGCGATCGACGCCTATGCCGCCTTGCCCGAGGGCAAAAAGAAGGGCAAAGCGCCTGCCGACATGTTTTCGACGTTCAAGAGTGCCGAAAAAGACGCGTATTTCAATACGGTGAGCGATTTGGGCAAGCAGGCGACCGATTTGTTGGTCAAATGGGAAGCTGGCGATGAAACGGTTCGAGCGCTGTGGAAGAAGATGAACGGCTGGGTCATCGATGGATTCATGGATACGTACAAGACATTAGGCGTTTCGTTCGATAAGTTGTATTTTGAAAGTGATACTTATCGATTGGGCAAAGATATCATCGAAGAAGGGCTCAAGAACGGAATTTTCTACAAACGTCCCGATAATGCCACGGCATTTGATTTGTCGCGCATTGGATTGAGTGGTGAAAAGATCGTGTTGCGTTCGAATGGCACGAGCATTTACATTACACAAGACATTGGCACGGCAATCGAGCGATTTAAAGATTATGCCTACGATCGGATGATCTACGTCGTCGCCGATGAACAAAATCACCACTTCAAAGTTTTATTTGGGATATTGGGCGCCGTGCGCCCCGATTTGGCAGGTCGCTTCGAGCACTTGTCGTATGGCATGGTGACGTTGCCCAATGGGCGCATGAAGAGCCGCGAGGGCACCGTCGTCGACACCGACGACCTCGTCGCCGAAATGGCACGGCTCGTGCGGGAATTGATGGATAATAAGTCGGATCGCGAACATTATGCGCAAGCCGATGACGCGGAATTCGACCGCCGAGCCCTGACGATAGCTTTGGCGGCGCTCAAATACTATTTGCTCGACGTGACGCCCGCTTCGTGGATGGAGTTTAACCCCGAGAAATCGCTCGATCTCCAAGGGCGCACGGGCGCATATTGCCTCATGAACTATGCTCGAACGCGATCGATATTGCGAAAAGCGGGCTATGTCCACGGCGAAGGCGTCGATGACCAAGTCTTATCGGCGCTCAAAACGCCGCAAGAGAAAAAACTCTTGCTCACTTTGATGCAGTTTCAAACGGCGCTCAAATGGGCGACCGATGCACGAGATCCGGGCAAGATGGCCGAATACCTCTTCAACCTTTGCAAGACGTTTGCCTTTATCTTTACCGATAAAGCGGGCCACCCGATCTTGACTTGTACCGATGAATCGCTCAAAAAAGCGCGGCTCGCGCTTGTCGACGCCATCGGCATCGTGCTCAAGACTGGGCTCGAATTGCTCAGCATCGACGTGCTCGAAGAAATGTAGAAATTTAGGCAGATTTGGCTCATGTACGGCATCATATTTCGACAATCTAAAGTACGCGACAACGACGCCATTACCGATTGGCTCACCGATTCCGATACGACGCTGACGGCGGTGGCGTCGCATATCCAGGGATCGAAATCGTTCCCCAACGGGCTCGAAACGATGTGCGTCTATGAAATGACGTGCGATCGGCGAAAATCGGGCGATATGTGGCGGCTCGAAACGGCATATAGTGCCCGTCGTTTCGATGGATTGTTGCAAAATATCGCGTCGTATGCGTGCGCCAGTGCCGCGCTCGAAGCCGTCGCCAACGTCTGCCCAACCGATTCCGCTATCGATGGGTTATTCGAATCGCTCTTGTCGTCGCTCGCCGTGATGAACACCGCCCCCGAATACTCTGCCATGGTATTGGCTTGGTTTGAGTGCCATTTGTTTAGCCAGCTCGGGGCTTTGCCCAATATCGATTATTGCGCACAATGCGCCAAACCATTGCGGCGCTCGAAATGGTTTCAACAAGAAGTCGGATTCCTATGCGAGGGCTGTGCGCATGGCGAAGAGAATATCGCGCCTATCGTCTTGGAATCGGTGCGCCGATTGCGCCAGCAATCCTTGCGCCAAACGATGCAAAATGTCGTCGAACGGGGCGCGTCGATCGAGAAATTAAATTCGGTATTAGACCACGTATTGCGATTTTTATTCGCCATTATGTCGGATAATTCTGCCATTCGTCGAACAAAGGCGCATGTTTTCATGCGCGATGCCGTATTTGGTGCGTCGATCGAGTAGTTTCAAATTCCGCGTTCCGTTTTCCCAAATTCCCGAGCCCAGCCGGGCCGATGAATCGAGTTCGCGATTTCCAAATCGAGTTCGCGGTTTCCAAATTTCCGCGTTTCGTTTTCCCAAATTCCCGAGCCCAGCAGGGCCGATGAATCGAGCCCAACCCCATGAATGCCGAGACCGAAGAACGAAGAAAGACATTGCGCTGGCGCGATATCGTCGTCGCTTGCGTCGTCGTCTTCGCCTTTGTCGCGCTCGACGTCGTGACATGGCGCATGGGCTATAGCTCGCTCGAGTCTGTAATGTGGATGGCGTCGTTTTTGGCGATGGTTGGGTTACCCGCCATCATCGCTCGCCATCGAAAGATCGATTTGGGCTTTTGCACTGTCGAGAAGCTGTTTTCGTGGCGCGATTTGCTCTGGGGCATGGGCGCGATGGCGATCCTCTTTGTCCCGATAGTCGTCGGGCACGGCGTTTGGATGACGCACGGATTAGGGGCTAAAGCCGCGTTTTCGTGGTCGAATTTCGACGCCATATTGCCACAAATCCCTAGCGAAATTCTTTGGCAATTCTTAGGCGTCGCCTTGCCCGAAGAATATTTCTATCGCGGATTCGTGCAGACGAATATCGCCTATCGATTGGAACAAAGCCCAAGGCGATCACTCCAAAAATACGCCGCGCCAATATCGATTGCGTTGGCGTCGATGATCTTTGCCAGCCTCCACGTCGTCAACGGCGGCTTTGTCCGCTTGGTGACGTTTTTCCCAGGCTGTTTGTTCGGTTTCTTGCGCTATAAGACGAATGGCATCGCCGGAGCCGTCTTCGCCCATGCGATGTGTAACCTCATGATGTTCGCCCTAAACATTCAATATTTGTAGAAACTACAAATTAAATGGCGATTCGTGCAATTTCTTCGAGAACTTCGCTTCGCATTTGCCCAGGGCGGAGCCAAGCTAGAGCTTTTTTATAATAGTGAACTGCTGTTCTGTGATCTTCGCAGATGTCGGCGATTCGCGCATGGAGTATGATGAAATCGAACGACGTAAACAAATCGCCGATTTCGTGGATGAGTGCGAACGCAGACTGCGGATCGTTGGCATTGCAATACATCTGGCACCAGTTTCGGATCATGTCGAAGGCGCGTTTTTCGGGGAAATCGCTTCCGCGCAATATGCCGCGGCGCAAGTTTTTGACGGCGCTCAGTGCGGCGCCTTCGGTTGCATCGCACCAAAACAGCGCAATATACGCCGACGGGAGGTCGGGGTTTTCGTCGATGGCTCGCATTGCCATCGCTCTACATTCAGCATCGCATTCGTTGCGCTCGGCGCGCATCAATGCAAACTCGGCACAAGCTTCGCCACTGGGGTCGGATTCGACGATTTCTTTGAGCGCCGCAAATGCTTCATCGCCATATTCGAGCTTTCTCAAGCATAGCGCATAGACCGTTTTCGCCGCACTGCCATCGCTAGGCGTGGCGCACGAGGCCGCGCGTTCGCTCGCGGCTTTCGCGGCTTCAAAATTTCCATCGGCATAAAAATCATACGCTGCATTGAGATGCATTTGATATTGCGACACCGTAAACCCCGCTCGTCTCAAGAGTCATAGGAAAACCGACGCGCGGCGCCGCCCAGAGCGCCGCAACGAAATGGAAAACTTCTGAATTAGCAACGCGTATAGACGGAAATGAGCTCGGGCGTGCGATCGCGGAATTTCCCGATGTATTTCTTTATCGCATCGAGGCAATTGGGCTCTTTATCGAGCTGAATCTTTTCGCAAAACGCCTTCCATTTGGCGATGATTTCGCTTTCCTTCTCGGTGGGTTCGGCTTTGTTCATTAACTTTTGAATGTTGTCGATTTGGAAGACGTATTCGCCCAATTCGGCGGGGATTTGTCGCCCACAATACGTAATCGGACCGCAAGGCTCGAGGCGACGCGCCCCCATCCCGAGTAAGAATTTGAACGGCGCCCCAGTCAACTCTTCCAGTTTCTTAAAGATATCGCCCATATAGACTTTATCGAAATAGAGCGTGCCCAAGTGCTGACCGAATCGCTCGAGCTCTGCCGCGAGCTCGCGACCCATGAGCAAATCCTTCGTCATGATCTTTTCTTCTAACGTCTTCGTGTCAACGGCATAAAAGCTCAATTCGTCTTTCATCGACCATTCCTTTCTAATTTATGGCGCTTACGCGCATGATGTGATCCGCATTATACGGGATAATTATTCGCGTGTCTACAACGACGTGATATGCATCTATGCCGTCGCGCGACGCATTCGCGACGTGCGGCGACGCATTTACGACATCGCGCGACGCCTCTGCTACGTCGTGCTACGCTCTGCGGTGACGACGCCAGGCGTCTTTTGGAGGTTGCGCAGCAAGAGATTGAGCTGTTTGATGTCGATGACTTGGACTTCGAACGTCAATATACACTGCATCGATTCGTTGAGCGTTCGGCAGTGCGATTGCGATATGTTGATCTTCATTTCGCTCATCACCTTGATGACGTCTTGCAATATGCCAATGCGGTCGGTGGCCACGATTTGAATGTTGACCGATCGCGTCGCCATCGCACCATCGGCAATATGCGGATCCCAGTGGCATTCGACGTGGCGTTCGGGCTCGAGATTGCGTATGCGCGAACAATTCATGTGGTGAATCGCAAGACCCCTGCCGCGCGTGATAAACCCGACGATCGGCTCGCCAGGAACGGGTGAACAACACTTTGCAAAGTGAACGGCCAAGTTGTCGATCCCATCGACGCAAACTTTCGTCTGCGAACGCTTGTTCAACTTGTCGATGACCCTCTCCTCGCTCACCAAAGCCGGCATCTGCGTCGGTGGCGTCGAATCGTCGTCGTTATCGCCCGTGTTCAAATACGGTTGGACTTTCTCGAAAAACGTCTCCGACGAAATCTTTTCGCTCCCAAGTGCGACGTAGAGCGCCTCGAGATTCTGGCACTTAAACGACGAAAGAATCTTCGGCAATTCGCTCGATTTCTCGAACTGGCTTAGCGAAATGCGAATCTTTTTGAGGGCTTTTTCGACGAGTTGCGATCCGATCAACTTATGCGTGTTGCGCTCTTCTTGGCTCAAGAACTTGTTGATCTTGCTCTTCGCTCGGTTCGTCGCCACCATTTGCAACCAGTCGCTCTTTGGTTTCTGATTCTGTCGCGTGATGATGTCGATGACGTCGCCATTTTTGAGCTCATATCGAAGCGATACGATATTGCCATTGACAATCGCCCCCGAACAATGGTCGCCGACTTCGCTGTGAACCGAATACGCAAAATCGATCGGGCAAGACCCCTGCGGCAACGACTTGATTTCGCCATTGGGCGTAAACACATAGACGCTCTCATTAAATAAATCGAGCTTCACCGTATTGAGAAACTGGTTCGAATCGACGTTTGCCGAATTCTCTTGAATCTCGACGAGCTGGCGCAACCACGCGTAATTCTGCGCATCTTTGCTCGGCGTAATGTTGCCTTCTTTGTATTTCCAGTGCGCTGCGATACCTTCTTCGGCAACTTGGTCCATCTCATACGTCCGAATCTGAACCTCGAATTGTTCGCCATCGGGCCCAATCACCGACGTATGCAACGAGCTATATTGGTTCGCCTTCGGCCGCGAAATGTAATCCTTAAACCGCCCCTCGATCAGCGTCCACATGCTATGGACGATGCCCAACACGTGATAGCACTCGGCTTTCGTGTTCACGATGACCCGGAACGCGATGATATCGTGCAACTTCTCATACATCCCGTTGCTACGCTTCAGCTTGCGATATATCGAATAGATGTGCTTAATTCGACCTTTGAGCTTGAACCCCGTAATCCCTTCGGCAATCAGCGATTCATTCAGAATATTCTTCACGCGCTCGATGTAATCGTGTTTATCGTGCACGAGCGCATCGATCTTCGACGACAGCTCGTTGTATTCCTCGGGGTGCAAATACCGCAAACAAATGTCTTCGAGCTCGGCTTTCATCCACTCGATGCCAAGCCGATTCGCAATCGGAACGTAAATGTCGAGCGTCTCTTGCGCAATCGTCGCCTGCTTATCGGGGCGCATGTGCTGCAACGTGCGCATGTTGTGCACGCGATCGGCGAGCTTGATGAGGATGCACCGCAGGTCGCTGTTCATCGCAAACAGCATCTTGCAAAAGTTCGCCGCCTGCCGCTCCTCCTTCGACGTAAACGAATACTTGTCGAGCTTCGTCAGCGCGTCGACCAAATCCGCAATTTCGGTGCCAAACGCCTCGACGATGTCGTGCCGCGTCGTGTCGGTATCTTCGACCACGTCGTGCAAAAGCGCCGCACAAATACTCGCTTCGTCGAGCTTGAGCTGCGACACCAACTTCGCCACGCCCAACGGGTGAATGATATACGGTTCGCCCGATTTGCGCCTCTGCAAAAGGTGTTTGTCGTAGGCATATTCAAACGTCCGGCGAATCAACGCCACATCGGCCTCGGGGTGATAACTGACGAGCTTTCCGATTAAGCTGTCGTACATTTTTTCGATTTCGACGCGCTCGCCACGCACCTTCTCGGGCGACTGTCCATCGGCTTCGAGACGCGCAACTTGATCGGGGGTTAGATCGGAATTATTCATGAAAAGCCTTTAATATCAATAGTTTAGCTCGTTTTCTCTTGCGTTCCGCTTTGTCGCCCTATTGCCTACGGCAATACGGGCTTATTATCGCCCTATGTCGCTATCGCTCCATACGGGCTTATTATCGCCCTATGTCGCTATCGCTCCATACGGGCTCATGGCTACGGCTATGTGCTCGGGCTTATCGCCCTTGCGCGCATACGCCTGCGGATGCGGCGCGCTATGTTCTCACTTCGTTGCGAGCATACGCGCGCCCTGTTCGCGCGGGCTTGTCGCCGCGCGAATAACTTGCACACCGTGCATCATAGCTTGCGGCTAGATATCGAGATCGCCCGAAAGGTTCGACATGGCTTGCAAACGCGCCAAGCGATCTTGCCCTTCTTTGATGATTTCGGAATTATCGAGCACGATAAATCCGAGCAAATCGCCTTCTTTGGCATCGTTTGGAAGCGCAGCGGCGGGGAACTCGATGATCTGCGTGTCGACATCGAGGTAGGCAATTCCATCCGATATGCGATCGATAACTATGCGCATATTTCTTTCTCCTGGTGGGGTGAGCGAGGACGCGGGATCGCTCACAAATTGAACTCAATCGATCTATTCGAGCAATAAGCGCTTGCTACGAAGTGAATCCCTACACAACCGCTTAAAATCCGCCGTATTTTATCACGTTCAACGCCCTTGATCTAGTCATGAGTCGCTAAATTGCCCCGATTCAATCTTCTCATCGGTCATCTTTGCGATTGATAACAAATTTCTGCTGGCTGTTGTTTTTAGCTCATCTTAGGTGGAATGAATAATATTTTGATATTTATCATATTTATCGAATAGTATTTGAATTAACGGCAAAGCGAGGCTCTGCGAGCCCGGTTTGCCGCTGGTATGGCTCCATCGAGATATCTTTATCAAAGCTATAGATTGTCAAGAATTGAAGATCTAAGGGAATTTAGCGCGGGCACGGACGCCCGCGCAGCGCTGCGACCTGTCCTAGGACGGACTCTCGTATTTAGATATCTTAGCCCAACACTCCGCCTAACGGCG
>OQWM01002360.1_pt1 | contig 12855 bp, 9 predicted proteins | sample 1691531 | NCBI WGS metagenome assembly OQWM01 (sample SAMN03418257, study PRJEB22391) | human gut metagenome | biome: human-gut; feature: organic feature; material: feces | host: Homo sapiens | place: Tanzania | collected 2013-01 | reverse complement strand
TGAAGGAGGTATTGAAATCAATGAATGAATTAAATCAAAATGTTGATCAAATTCATATGGTAGAAAATAATAATATAGTTAGATATTACCATAGATCTACCTCAAATAAATCATTCGTAGAAATGAGTAATTATCTCCAAGCTATTGGAGTAAAGAATAATAGATTTATGCTTACTTTATTGGATCCAGATTTGGCTAATGTAGATCCTCATGATCCAAATCTTCCATTTCATATTAAGAATAAAGTATTATGTGAGGTTTATAATAACTTTTGGTATTATCTTAGAGAGGTAGTAAGAATTCCAAATCCAGGTGAACCTTCTAGATTTATTCTTAATAGAGGTAATATGGCATTCTTATATTTAGCAACAATGAATTTCAATTGCTTATTAATGCAACCTCGTCAGACTGGCAAAACTATTGCTGCTGCGGCTTTCTATACTTACGTATATAATTTCAGAGCCCAGAATACACAGATATCTCTTTTGAACAAAGAGTTTAAAGATTCTAAAGAAAATCTTGCTCGTATAAGAAATATTAGAGATCTATTGCCACCTTACCTTAGATTTGATGCTGTATTTTCAGTTGTTAATGGTAAAAAGAAGAAAGTTCCCAATACAGCTATTGCTATGGAACATGCTGTAAACCATAACAAATTAAGAACTTATGCAAAAGCTAGAAATGAATTACTAGCTGCAAATCTATTACGTGGTCAAACATTCCCACTATTGTGGGCAGATGAGTTTGGTTTCATTCCATTTATGAAAACCATATATGGTAATATGATCCCAGCAATGAGAAAAGCAACAGAAATTGCTAGAAGAAATAATGCACCATATGGAATACTTTATACAACAACTCCTGGATTCTTAACAACAGAAGAGGGTAAATATGCTTATAATGTAATGAACTGTGCATCTAAATTTAATGAGGCATGGTATGATTTACAATATAACCAAGTTCAAGAAATTGTAGATGCTAATAAGTTATCTAATTTTATCCATATTCAATTTTCTTATCAAGAATTAGGATATTCAGAAGAATGGTTCTATAAAGCTTGTAAAGAAGCAGAATGGGATTGGCCTCTTATTAGAAGAGAGTATCTTCTTGAATGGTCTGATGAGGCTGAGAATTGTCCATTTACAAAAGATGAATTGGATATAGTCAAGAAGTTCTGTAAAGAACCTAAGAAGACTATTCTTATCTTTAACAAATATGAATTAAAGATATTTGAAGAAATACCATTGAAATCTAATCTTGTTCCTAAATATCCACCTATCATTGGTGTCGATCCATCTGGTGGTGTATCTAAAGATAGTTCTTGTATAACTATTATTGATTCTAAAACAACAAGAGTATTTGCTGAATTAAGATCTAATACTGCTTCACTTATTGATTTGGCTAGAGTTATAGAATATATAGTTTTGAATATGATGCCAAATGCTATTGTAAATATAGAGAGAAATGGTGGTTATGGTTTATCAGTTATTGGTAAATTAAAAGAAACTAAAGTTAAACGAAATCTATATTATGAAGTTAAAGAAAAAGTAGTTGAAGAAACTATTGAAGGAAATAAATTAGTAAGGTCTAAGAAGATAACTAAAGTATATGGTTTACAATCTACAAATGAAGTTCGTAATGAATTGATAGAGCTGTTAAAAGAAAGAATGAATTTGCATAAAGATAAATTTATATCTCCTACCATATATAATGAATTAAGAGGAATGGAAGTTAAGAAGAATGGTAAAGTTGAACATAGTGCTTTAGGACACGATGACCAAGTTTTCTCATATCTAATGGCTATTTATGTTTGGTATGATGGAAAGAACTTAAGAGAGAACTTTAATATAGAAAAAAGTTCCATTAGAACTGAAGCCGATATAGATGATATTCTAGAATTAGAGTCTGCTAATAAACAATCAGAATCTATGACTAAATATATAGCTGAAGTAAATCAAAGTTCTAACTCATTACAAAACGATATTGATAAACAATTAAATGATATTAAAAGAAGTCAAGGAGAAATGTTTAATGAATTTATCATTAAACAAAGAGTCCAAGAACAAGAACATTTAAAACAATTATTATATCAAAAGAATGTTAGAGAAGCATATGCTAGAAAGTATCAAATTTCATTAGATGCTGTATCTTTAGAAGATGGAACAGATTTTACAGATTCTAATCAATCTTTACCAAATTCACTATTTTTAGACTTTAATAAAGATATAGAAGAAATGGAACCTTATTCTGCATATAATCATCTAAATAATTATGATGGACTTATATATCAAGATCAAACTAATCATTATTCTAATTATGACGACAATGGACTACAGTAAAAATACTTTTTTAGGATATCCCATAATGGGATATCCTAATATATTTTTGTAAAAGTTAGATATTTCAGAAATATATTATAATAGTGAATAGGTAATATTTGTTTATGTATGAAAGGATGATTGTATTATGCCTAATTTTATTAACCTTACACCACACGACGTTAATATTTTCGATGACCATGATCAGGAGATCATGGCAATCCCAGCGTCTGGCACTATTGCCAGACGTTCACAGAGAGAAGAAATTCTCTTTGTGATTGATGGGATTCCTATTACCCATCAGGTGTTTGGAGAGGTTCAGGATCTTCCTGAGCCTCAGGAGGACACAATTTTCATTGTGTCCCGTCTGGTAGCCGTTGCACTACCAGATCGCAGGGATTTAATGATCCCTGGACCGATCTCTGTCAGAGATGAGAACGGTCAGCCACGAGGATGTCGTGGTTTGTCAGTAGTCTTCTAAGAAGACTACTTTAGGGACAGCAATGTCCCTATTTTTTTTATTGAAATTGAGAATTATATTCACAATGTAATAAATTATGTTTTTATTTTTTTTGAAAGTGAGGAAGAAAATAATGTCAATGTTAAATTTTCTTATGAATGATAAAGAATATGAAATCCAAGCAAATATGCAGGTTGCTACTATTCTATCACAATTCGATTCTAATTATATTATGGATGTAATTTCTGATACTATAGATCAGCAATTTCAATCATTTAATACAATAACAAGACCAAATATAGTTCAATCTTTTGAGGAATATTTTAAACAACTTAAGTTCCAATATCCTACTGATATTGAAAATATTGATGATACTAGATATAGTGCATATCAAAATATAATTGATATTATCTGTTCTAAATTTAATCTAGATAGATTTAACTTAGAAACAGTAGATAATTATACTTTAGCTTTTTTCTTATATGATTTCTTTGTATCTAAATTTGATCTTTATATGGTTAATTTTTATGCTAGATTTGTTGTACAAGAGAAGAGTAATATCTTTATCAATCTTGGATTACAGAAATCTTCCGAACTAGGAGATGCTAGTTCTAATTATAATAGATATGCTTTTAGTGATGATGAAGAATTAGCAGCAGTTGTTGCTAATCTACCTAATATTCTATCAGCACTCAAGAGCAATGATATATCTGATACAGATATCTATAGAAGTATTTATAATAATCCAGATATTGTAAATTTATTTGAAACTCATATTGCTCCTAGTATATCTATATTTGATATTTATAATAGAATTTTATTTAACCAAGTTTTATATCCTTCAGTTATAACTCAAATTAGATTAAAGATTCAAATGGAAAATAAGCAAGCATTTGAGATAGGTAAAAAGAAACTAGAGCAAATAAATCATAAGAATAAATAAATATCGTATCTCCTTTATTTTCCACATTAAAGTAAGAATCATATAAAGGAGGTTTAATTATTTATGGATAGATGTAAATGTAATGAAACTTGTCCTCCAGGATATCGTCATATTACAGAACATATTGAATATGATAATTGTATTCCAAATCATATTTTTGATCCTAATCCTCCAGCATATAATGGTGCTGGATATCATTTTCATGAAACATGTACTAATAGAGTTTCTATGTGTCAACCTGGAATTGGGACTGGTCTATATGGTCCTTGTGGACCATTAAATATATCTAATGCTAATTGCACTGCTTCTATTCTTACTAATGTAGAAACTAAAACAAATATTGTTTTAACCCTCACTTTCAAATATACTAATAGTTCTTTAAATAATTCTGTTGATTTACAAGCTGGAAAAATATATACAGTTGTGTATATAGAGAATGGAACTCTTAGAAAATGTTCTGGTAAGATTACCAATATTTATAAGGTTAATTCTTTAGAAGAAGATAATATCTATAAAATTAAGATTGATTGTTCTTCTAATTATTCCAATTCAGTAGTAATAATCAAATCAGATCAGATTAGAGATATTAAAGAATATCATCAATATGCTGAAGAGGAATCTACTATTGGTAAATCCTTACATCGAAATGGTACTACTACAGCAGCAGTATTAAAAGATGTATTAATTGAAGATGCTGTATTAGATGAGAATAATAATATTCTATCTGGAACAATCATTTCAGGAACTATTAATAATGGTACAACTATTAATGGAGTTGCAGAAGGGTTCAATTCTAATAGTCATAAGATATTTGTTATTAATGGTACTACTGAAAATGGAATTATTCAAGATGGTTCTATAATTTCTGGATTTGTTCGTTCTGGTGATATAGATGGTAAGAAAGATGATAAAACTGGTATCATTGAACAAGCTACAGTTAAGGGAATAATTACCAATGCTATAATTATGAACTCTGAAGTACTTGGAGGTAAAACATATAATGGAACTGTAATCGATCCGATTATAAAGAATTCTGTTCTTAAGGATGCTGAAGTTACAGGTACTGATATGATTACAACTGGTGGTACTACTATTGGAAATATTACAACTGGAGGCACTACTATTGGTGGAAGTGCTAATGGTGGTATAGCATATGGTATGATTGAAGGTCACCAATTTACTATCGAAGATGGTATTACTGTTGGTAAACTAACTACTACTGGAGGAAGTGTAGTTGGAGGCCAAATTATTGGTGGTACACAAATAGGAAATGCAATAATTAATGCTATGATTGTTGGAGGTACAGCTATAGGAGGAACTACTATTGGTGGAGACACTTCTGGTGGTCAATTGATTCCAAGTAAAAATGCTGTTTCTCCAGTACAAAAACCTCATTCTTCAGTTATAAATTGTGAAGAACAAAATAAGAAGATTCAAGAAGAATTAAATTCTCATGATGGTAAATTTGTTACTATCACAGATGGTCAATCAGTTAAAATTCAAATTTAATAAAATATCCCAAGGGTTTAATTGCCCTTGGGAATTATTTTTTGAGACTTATTTATAAAGGAGGTTATGAAACCTATGAACAATAATAAGATTCAAGATGACCAAGAATTTTTATTCTATTTAGAATTCAATAATATTGATTATAAAGATTATGATTATATAGAAAATAAAACTACTAAAGAAGAATTAAAAGATGGATTTAAAATTGAGAATAAGAGATGGTATGAAAATCCAAATCTTTGGTTTAAAGTATTCTCTAATAAAGAACTTGATAAAGGTCATTATTATCTTTTAAATAGAGATTTTGATGTATTTAATAATAGATTATTAAGTGCTATATTTGTAGCATCAGAATATGATCTTAATCAAGATATTATTGATACTATAATTGAGATTTATAAATTCAAGAAAGATTTTTTAAAACCAATTCTATATGAGGATATATTATCTTTATCAATGAATAAGAATCCTAAATTATTTGAATCATTTTTAGAATGTTTCAAAGAAGATATGAAAGATTCTGGAAAAAGAATTGGAGATATTGATAATGGATATTCTTTTATAAGATCTTGTAGTGAAGGATTTAATAGAATTGCAGAGCTGATATTAGAAGATGGATATGATGCAAGTGAACATGATTCATTAGGATTTATCATGGCTATTAAACATGCTAATTATAAAATAGCATATTCTTTATTAAATCATGGTGCTAAGATTGATACTAAAAATAGATTAGCATATAAGATGTTTTTGAGAAATGAAAATAAACGTATTTGTCCATCTGGAGAAGAATGGTATCATAATGAATTATTAAGATTATTTAAAGAAAACAATAAACAAAAAGTAAAGGAATGATTTAAATGAATGAAGAAATCCCATCCTTTATTAAATTAGAAGGAGAAAAATTATTATTTCAAGGTGAAGATAAAGAATTAGTAGCCTATATTCCTGAGAAGTATTTTGAGAGAAAACTTGCTGAATTAGAAGGAGATTATATTAATTTAGTAGGGATATTTAATTATACAGTTCAAAATACTAAAACTGGTAAAAATAATGGATTACATAATTTCATTTATCCAACCTATATTACAACTAGACCTGGGTCTGTTGAAAAGGTAAAAGGTATTAGATTAATCAAAAATTCTGATGCAGAAGATTATAGAATTTTAAGATATAAACCTGGAGATATTGTAATAAATTCTACTAAGACAACAAGATTTGTTGGTAATGTGGAGAAAGTAATGAACTTATTTTTTATATTGGGATATATTCCTAATACTATTCCATATGATAAACTTGGAGATATTATGTTTGAATCCATGGATATATTCGGTGATAGCTTTGGTGTTAATGCACAAGTTATGGGAATTGCCTTATCTGAAGTATGTAGAGATAAGAATGATCCAACTAAACCATTTAGATTAAGTAAATCTAATGATATGCATGATTATAAATCTATGAGTATTAGAAATGTATCTAAATTGATTTCTCCATATACAGCATTAATATCTGAAGATTTTGATGAGTCTATTCTTTATGCAATGATGAATGAAAATCCAAAAGATACACCTCTTGAAAAAGTACTAGTTGGAATAGATAATACTTAATTTTTTATTACAAGTCAAATCTCCTGCTTTAACATTATTATAATTGAAGATTCTGTTCTTCTTATATCATAAATTTGATTAAAATAATTAATAAAAAAAGATTTCTATTATATAAATAGATTCTTTAATAAAAAGGAGGAATTTAAATGGCAGTACCTGCTGTGTCCATAATTTGGGATGATCAGTCTGCGATTAACAAGGTTAATACAGTCGTTGAAGATACTGTTGATAGACCTATTATTATGGTTGCTAGCTCAGCTGATAAGGGTCCTGAGGAATGGAAAACAAAGATAATGGGACAGACTTTCTATGACTACTATGGTCAAGTTCCATCTTTTTCCAAGCATGGTCAGCCTCTTATTCAGGCTGCAAATGCTATTGATGCTGGTGCATATGTAACCTTTAAGCGTGTTGTTGCAGATGATGCAACTCTAGCCAATATTGGTATTGTTGCAGAATTAAAGTATACTTCTGTTGGTTATACAGACCCAACAACTGGTATGTTTGTTTGGGAATATAAGGATCCTTCTGGTGTTGTTAAGAGACAATTCTCTAACACTGATCCTTCTACTAGTTCAAAGACTTATACTCAAGTATTCACTAATCAGGTTAATGTAGCATTTAAGGCTGTTACTTATAATCTTGGTGGTACTAGTGTTGGTGCTAATTCTAATAAGCCATCTGATTTTGCAAATCAGTTGTTTAATACTTATGCTCATAAGGGAACTGTTGGTTCCAATGATCAGACTTATCCATTATTCATGATTACTGATAATGGTCGTGGTGAATCCAAGAAACGTTTCCGCATTTCTCGTGATACTACTACTTCTAGACCAGTAAATTATGTTCGTTACTTTATTGAAGTAATGGAAAATGATAAGACTCTTGAGACATTCGCATTTACACTAAATCCTGATATTATCGAGCAGGATAGAAATGTAAATATTCAGAATGTTATTAGAAGCAGATCTCATCAGATTCGTTGCGTATTCTTCGAGGATGAATTTAATGCATTCTGTGAGAATGTAGCTTCCTTGTTGAATGTAACTACTTCTGTAGATACAGATACTCTGATTACTACTGGTGTAACTGCTGATGAGTTTAAGCGTCAGGATCCTATCTTTGGTACTGATTTTTATGGTAATACCTATACTTATCTGAAGTGTGATTATGCTATTTTGAATAATGTTTTTGGTATTCAATTAGCAAATGGTACTAATGGTTCTTTTGGTGATGCTCCTATTAAGGCAGCTGGTTACAGTGCTCAGTTAGTACAGGCTTTTGATGGTACATTTGATGATAGTATTTATGATCTCGATAATAATCGTATCGATGCTATTTTCGATGCTAATTATCCAAATCCTGTTAAGAGAGCAATCGAGGATCTTGTAACATTCCGTGAAGACTGCATGTACTTCCGTGATATGGGTCTTGGTCTGGCATCTATCGGTAATATTCGAGTAAATGATAAGTTTAACTTGAAGAATCGCTTTTGTGCAACATATGTAAACTCTTATGATATTTATGATCCATATACCCGTAAGCAGATTTCTGTAACAGTAATGTATGATCTAGTTCGTCTATTTGTTAAGCATTTCATCAACGGTAGAACTCGTCCATTCTGTGGTGATAAGTATGGTGTAGATATTCCTATTGATAATATGGTTCCAGGAACATTAAATTTCTCTCCTAAGAGAACTCCATCCTTAGATCAGAAGCAAGAGCTAGATGATATGAGAATTAATTATCTCTCTTTCTATGATGGTAATATTCTTGCTATGAATAGCGAATATACTTCTCAGAGTGAGTATACTCAGTTGAGCTGGATTAATAATGTTCTTGCTGTTCAGCAGGTTATCAAGGCTATTCGTGTTCTCTGTCCAAAGATTCGTTATAGTTTCTTGGATGGTGAAGATTTACAGAACTATAAGAAGGATGTACAGAACCTGATTGTAGATAAGTATTCTTCTTTATTTAAGTCCTTCTCCATCGAATATGTTGAAGATGGTACTTATGATTCCAATAAGATTATTTATGCTTGTCTATATGCTAAGTTCCGTAATTTCGTTCAGACTGAAATCTTTAAGATTATTGCCTTACAGTCTTAATAAAAAGGAAGGTGAAATATAAATGGCAACTGAAGATACTTCTAATATTTTTAGTGGAACAATGACTCCACAAGAAGTCCAGCAGTTTACACTCATGCGTGGTGTAACAGACTTCTCTAATCTGAATCAGTATGACCTGTATGAAACAGGTTATTCTTTCTTAATTTGTCTTTCCATTCCAACCTTCTTGCAAAAGGCTAAGGCGTTGAATGAGAATTACAAGATGCTAATTAACAACTATTGTCATATTATTGAATATGATTTCCGTGGTTGTCAGGGTATTGAGGATATTACTTCTGATCCTTCTCCTCTTACTAATGGTATTAATGAACTTAATATTATTACTAAGGTTAATGAGCAGGCAGCAACATCCTTTAGTATGAACTATTTCGAGCGTAGTGGTTCCATTATCACTAAGACTCATGAATTGTTCTTACGTGGTATTAAGGATCCTCGTACTCAGTTCAAGCGTTATCTTGGATTGATTACTGGTCCTCGTGCTGATACTTCTAGCAATAATTTGAATAGCACTCATCTGGAGGGTTCTTTCCAGAATGAAGTATTCCATTATCTCTTAATTGTAACCGATAATACTGGTTATAATGTTGAGAAGGCATATATTCTAGCTTCTTGCCAGCCATCTACTGCAAACACTTCAATCTATAATGTTGAACGTGGTCAGATTGGATTCCAGGAAATGAGCATTCAGATGAATGGTATTCCTCTCTCTGGTAGAATTGTAAATGAAAAGGCTAAGAACTTCTTGAAGTATATTAATGCTCATACTTGCTTCGATGAGATGCAATTCGGTTATGATATCTTCTCTGATAGTAAGTATAATATGGAAGAGATTGGTAATGCTATGACCTCTTCTCCTATTTATAACAATGGTAGCATTGTTTATAAGGAAAGCGAAAGCAATGGAATGGGTTATGGCAGCTCCTCTACTCAAAATACTAAGCGTGAATATTAATACTTTATAAAAAATATCTCCAAGGGATTTATTTCCCTTGGAGATTTTAATGGCTTTCACATATCAATAATCACAAACAGAAAATAGATATTTAAACAGGGGGTTAAATCAATGGCAAAGCCTAAGAATTCATTAAATTTAGATAGTATGAATAATATTAATAAGAAGCTAGCTCAAGATATTCAAAATAATATTAATACTGTTTATAATAATACTTATTTTAGTGATATTAAAAATACTTCTTATATTAATAGTATAAGACGGAGAATTGACAATGATATCAATTCTCTGATAGATAAGAATCGTTTAAGAACAAATGGTTCTAATATTTCTAATCTGTATGCTAAAACACTGGCAAAAAATGATTCAGAAATAATAAAAGAATTAAGACATACTTTACAAGATGAATCTATGATTTCTGATATAATGGATTTATATTCTCAAAATGCTGTATTAAGAGATATAGATAGAGAAATAGATGTTGTTTGTAAATATATGCCTAAACTTAATCAGGCATTAGATATCAAAGCAGATCATGTATTATCAGCAGATCATTTTAATAAAGATGCTTTAGAGATCGTAGTAAATACAAATGATTCTCAATCTTCTTCTAATTCAGATCCTAAATTTGATCAATCTAAAGATATTAATTATTTTAAAAATAAATATAAACTTACTGAAAAGATTGCTGAGATTTATAAGAAGACTGCAAAATATGGAGAACAATATATATATGTAACTTCATACAATAAAGCTCTTAAATATTTAATGCAAAAGACTAATAACCCAGGAATGTTATCCGAGAATGGATTGTTAAACGAATCAGTATTAGAATCTGAGATTATCAATTCTAGTAGAATTCTAAATTTTGTATATAGAGAAACTCCTCTCACGGAATCCAGTAATATTACTAATAACTCCTCTAATAATAATAATATATTAATAGAATCAAATGAAGTTCCAAATGAAGATTATTTTGGAATTCAAATCGAATTAAACAATACTGGAATCATCCCAAGTATCATTAAGCAGGAAAGTTCAATGAGACGTGTTTTGGAAGAAACATCTCATGTATTTACCGCTAACGGGGTTAAATCTAGTAAGAGTTTACTTAGTAATTCTAATTATTTAAATATTAGAAACCAAGAATTTGCTAAAGGATTACAATCTCCAACATCATTAGCAATTGATGGTATGAATGATATTGAAAATAAAAAAAATAATGATTTTGATAAGATTGATATTCCTGGTGCTGTTGTAAGATTATTAGATCATACAATGGTAAAAGCTATTTATATTAATGATGTTTGCCTTGGTTATTATTATATTGAAACTAATAAGAATATGGATAGAGAAGAGCAAACTACATTTACTTCTACTTTAGGTGGATTACGTCCAAGAAGATCTACTACAAGTAGAGAAAATATGAATAATCAGGATGGTAGTAATGATATTGTATTACAAAATATTGCTAAGCAAATTTCTAGCAAAATAGATACTAATTTTATTAATGCTAATCAAGATCTTGCTCCAGAGATTTATAGTATTCTTAAATATAATGCTGATAATGGAAATGGTGGAGGAAGAATTGGTAAGGTAAGAATAACATTTATTCCACCAGAAGATATTGTTCATTGTTATTTTGAATATAATGATAAAACCAAGAGAGGTAAGAGCGATCTTCATAACTCCATTTTTCCTGCAAAACTATATTCTTGCTTATATATCTCAAATGTAATTGCATTACTTACAAGAGGATATGATAAGAGAATCTATCATGTAAAACAGTCTGTTGATACAAATATTACAGCTGTTCTTATGAATGTTATAAATCAAATCAAGCAGTCTAACTTTAATCTACGTCAGATTGAGAATATGAATAATATCATGAATATCACTGGTAGATTTAATGACTTAGTAATACCACAGAATCAGAATGGCGAATCACCAGTAAACTTCGAAGTATTACCTGGTCAGCAAGTTGAAGTTCAAAGTGAGTTTATGAGAACATTAGAAGAGATGGCTGTTAATCAAACTGGTGTAACATCAGATATGATCAGTATTCAAAATAATGATCAGACTGCTACACACTTAACACAAACTTCTAGTAGATTCTTAATGAAGATTTATAACAGACAACAAAAGTATCAAAAGATTCTATCTGAGATAATTACGAAAATATATCAGGCTGAGTATAATTGCAATGATACAGTTGAGGTCAAGTTACCTCCTCCAGCAATGTTGAACTTTACTAATACTTCTCAGTTATTAGCATCTGGTAATGAACTTATTCAAAATATAGTTCAGATGAAGATGGGTGCTGAAATGGATGAATCCTTAAAAGCTACATACACTGGAAAGTTAATGCAATACTATTATAATTCATTCCTACCAATGGATGAAATAAATAAACTAGCAGATGAAACTCGTATAGAAGTAGAAGCTGAGAAGTCTTCAAATGGTGGTAATGGAATGGATAATGGTGGTATGGGTATGTAAAACAAAAAAAAAGAGACCCCTTTAAAGGGGTCTCACCAAGATTAATGAAATCTAATATTATCATATTTATTGACAAATACATTAATCTTGGATAATCCAGCTATCATCATATCCATTATTTCAGTCCCTTCAGTCTTTGACAACTGATTCTTGTTGAACTTTACTTTGCACCCAACCAATGAATTGATCATATCAGACAATTCGACAGTAATCTGTCGACGATCCATAGTTGTGGATCTTTCAAGTTTATCCATCATATGATCAAAATTAGGATTTTTAGGAACAGGAGGGTTTGGAGTTGCTGGGGCAATAGCAGGATTTGCATTCATAGTGTTCTTTTTCATAATTAAACATCCTTTCTCTATAGAAAATATTTACTTCTTATAAGTATTTAATATACTTATTCACTACTATAATATATAATTGAAATATTGAAGT
>OQWM01002359.1_pt1 | contig 12859 bp, 11 predicted proteins | sample 1691531 | NCBI WGS metagenome assembly OQWM01 (sample SAMN03418257, study PRJEB22391) | human gut metagenome | biome: human-gut; feature: organic feature; material: feces | host: Homo sapiens | place: Tanzania | collected 2013-01 | reverse complement strand
AAACGTGCGCGGGCTTGGTTCGGCCCCAGGCATTTCCTTTTGCCTTCCCAAACAAATAAGGAATGAAAATGGCGCGTGGCCAAATCCATTCCTTATTATATATATGCGCGCGTGGGCGTTTGCCTGCTTTGCCTGGTCGTGTCTTACGCTCCCTTTTCCCTTCCTGTCTTCTCCATTGCTCCTTCCTCTTCAGTTGGGGGCGGGCAGCAGGATGCTGTGGGGCAGAGGCGAGGGTGCCGGGCAGGAGTGAGCAGGCAGCAGCCGCTTGTCAGGCGTAGTACTCGTGCTTGGCTGCAGCCAGCGTGTTGAGCATGAGCATGCAGATGGTCATGGGGCCAACACCACCTGGTACAGGGGTGATGAACGAGCATAGAGGGGCCACGTTGTCGAAATCCACATCGCCCGACAGGCGGAAGCCGCTCTTGCGCGATGCGTCTGGCACTCTGGTGGTACCTACGTCTATCACGGTGGCTCCCGGCTTGACCATATCGGCTGTGAGGAATCCTGGGCGGCCGATGGCTGCTATGATGATGTCGGCCTGCAGGCATTCCTCCTTCAGGGTGGCCGAATGGCTGTGGCACACGGTTACGGTGCTGTCGCCGTAGGACTTTTGCATCATGAGTTGTGCCATAGGCTTTCCCACGATGTTGCTACGGCCCAGGATGACACATTTGCGTCCTTGAGTGGGCACGTGATAGCGGCGGAGCAACTCGAGGATGCCGCGTGGAGTGGCACTGATGAAGGCTGGCAGGCCAATGGCCATGCGGCCCACATTGACGGGGTGGAAGCCATCTACGTCCTTGCGATAGTCGATGGCTTCTATTACCTTCTGCTCGCTGATGTGCTTGGGCAGCGGCAGCTGCACGATGAAACCATCCACCTCGGGGTCGCGGTTGAGGCTGTCTATCTCGGCCAGCAGCTCTTCCTCGGTGATGTCATCCTCAAATCTCTTGAGAGTACTCGTGAATCCGCACGCTTCGCATGCCAGCACCTTGTTCTTCACATACGTCTCGCTGCCTCCGTCGTGGCCTACCAGTATGGCGGCCAGATGCGGGCGGCGCAGTCCCTGTGCCAGTCTGTCCTCCACCTCCTGGCGTATTTCGCCCTTGATGGTAGCGGCAGTGGCTTTTCCGTCTATCAGTTCCATCTCCTGTCCTCCAGTATTATGCGTTGTACTGTTTGGTTTGCTTACATTCCAGGCATGCGGCCCTTCATCATCTGGGCCATCTGAGCCATCTTGCTGTTGTTGGTCACCAGCTTCATCATCTTGCGGGTCTGGTCGAACTGCTTGATGAGCCTGTTCACCTCCTGGATGCTTGTTCCCGAGCCCTTGGCTATGCGGTTGCGTCGGCTGGTGTTGAGCAGTTCGGGCTTTGTGCGTTCGGCAGGCGTCATGCTCAGGATGATGGCCTCTATGCCCTTGAAGGCGTTGTCGTCGATATCCACATCCTTGAGCGCCTTGCCCACTCCCGGTATCATGCTGGCCAGATCCTTCAGATTACCCATGCGCTTAATCTGCTGTATCTGGTTGTAGAAGTCGTTGAAGTCAAACTGGTTCTTCTGTATCTTCTTCTGCAGACGCTTTGCCTCCTCCTCGTCAAACTGCTCCTGGGCACGTTCTACCAGCGAAACGATATCGCCCATGCCCAGTATGCGGTCGGCCATACGTGCCGGGTGGAAGGGGTCAATGGCATCCAGCTTCTCGCCTGTGCCTACAAACTTGATGGGCTTGTTCACTACAGAACGTATGCTCAATGCGGCACCACCGCGTGTGTCACCGTCGAGCTTGGTGAGTACCACGCCCGTGTAGTCGAGCCTGTCATTGAACTCCTTGGCGGCTGTCACAGCGTCCTGGCCGGTCATGGCATCCACCACGAAGAGTATTTCACCAGGCTGTGTGGCATCCTTTATCTGCTTGATCTGCTCCATGAGCTCTTCATCGATGGCCTGGCGACCTGCGGTATCGATGATGAGCACGTCGTGACCTTTGGCCTTGGCCTCCTGTATGGCGTTGAGTGCAACAGGCACGGGGTCCTTGGCTTCCGGCTCGATGTGGACGGGCACACCTATCTGCTCGCCCAGCACACGCAGCTGCTCCATGGCAGCGGGGCGGAAGGTATCGCAGGCGGCCAGCAATGGGTTCATCTGGCGCTTCTCCTTCAGCATCTTGGCCAGCTTGCCGCTCATGGTGGTCTTGCCGGCACCGTTGAGTCCGGCCATGAGGATGATGGCTGGATGTCCCTTGATGTTCATGTCGGTGGTCTCGCCTCCCATCAGCATGGCCAGCTCGTCGTGCACTATCTTCACCATCAGTTGCTGCGGCTTCACGGCGGTAAGCACGTTCTGTCCCAGCGCCTTCTGCTTCACCGTGTCGGTAAATGCCTTGGCCACCTTATAGTTCACGTCGGCGTCGAGAAGTGCTCTGCGCACATCCTTGAGCGTCTCTGCCACGTTTATCTCGGTGATTTTACCCTCACCCTTCAGTATCTTGAACGACCGTTCGAGGCGTTCACTCAGGTTTTCAAACATATCTTATCTTTGTCTTTAATTGCTTGTTGTCGGTTCGTCGTAGCTTGCTTCGGGGGCTTGTGCTACAGGTTGAGCAGCTTGGTGACCAGCGGCATCACTTCGCGGCTGAGCACGTGGTCGTTGAGATAATGCCCGCCCTCGAAGAGCCGCATCTGTGCTGTCCCGTAGTGCTTGCGGAAGTCCGCCTGGCAGTTGACCAGCTTGTCCTGGGTGCCGAAGATGCCCCACACCAGCTGCTTCTCCTGCGTGGTGACGGCCTGGAAGTTGTCTTTCTCCACCTGCTTGAACTCCTGTATCATCTCCTTATCTACCTTGAAGTCCTTGGCGCCGTCCTCTCGCTTGTTGCGGAATTCCATTCGTCCCAGGCCATGGAACGTGAGTATGCGTGACATGTGGAACGATGGGTTGACCAGTATGCGCGGTATGCCGTGCAGCTGCTCGGCGTACATGGCGCCCATGCTGGTGGCCACGATGAGGTCGGGATGCAGCTGGCCCACCAGCTCCTGCAGCATTTTCTGTGCCTTGAGGGGGCTTGTGGGAACGTCCGGACTCACTACCTGCACCCCATGGGAGTACAGCAGGTTGCGCATGACAATGGCTGTGCCTGAACTGCCTGCCGAGGCAAAGCCGTGGATATATAGTACTGTCGGCATGATACTTTCACGTTTTTTCTGTGCTTGCAAAGGTACGCTTTTTCCCCCTTATGCCCAAGAAATGTGGGCGGCAGTCTGCCTCGTGGTGCCACGAAGAGGCGTGCGGGGATAAAACTTTAAGTCTTGTTAACATTTACGAGCGAAATTATTTCTTACCTTTGCTGCCGAAACAAATGCGCCCAAGAGCGCTTTATCATATTATAGATTATGACAAACGGAAACAGCGAAGCAGGTAAGAAGCCCATCATGGTGGAGTCCATACTGGACCTGAATGCCAACAACGTGTGGGACTTGAGTGACTATCAGATAGGAGAATTGTGGGAGCGTGACCGCAAGGAGGAGGATTTTTCTACCAGCGAAGACAAGTTGCTCAACATCATCAGACTGGCTTTCGAGGTGGTTCACTATAATGTGGACGACCCCAGAGACGTGAAGAAGTACGAGAGCGGCGGCTGGGTGAAGATATGCCATTGCAATCCCGCACGTGGTGTGGTGGCTATCCGCAGGAAGTCCATCACACGTATTTCCGACCTCAGCTATGAGAACATCCGCCATATCTCTGCTCCTGAGCTCCTCTCATTGCTGGAGGCCAACTTCGGCAGCGGCTGGGAGTCACTCTCGCTGCAGATTCGCGATGTGATAGAGACAGGCTTCGACATCAGCACCACCCAGTTGCCCACCAGCCGCATCCATGCTCCTGGCGGCACGCTGTCCAAGAAGGTTGCCCAGGGATTTGATGTGCTCGAGATACCTCGCGGCACTTGGACCGAAGCCATATTCGCCAAGAAGAAGGATCCTGTGGCCAAGATACGCTTCGTGGTGCCCGAAGCACGATTCGACGAAGACGGCAATCCTCTGCCCGACGACGAGGCTCTGAGCGACGGCAACGCCGATGACCAGGATGACCAGAACGATGATACCTTCTACAGCAGCTATGCCGCCGAGGCCAATGCAAAGGCTGAGGACGAAGAGGCTGAGGCAGAGGGTATGGAGATAGAGTAAACCAAAAGAAAGCAAACAATAGGGAAAGTCCCCGGGGGCACACCTCGGGGATTTTCGTAAGAGCACGTCTCGTGAGGCTTCCTGCCCGCTTGGGCGGCGGGAGCCGGAGGGCATGATGGGGTGGGGAAGTCTGCCGGGAACCATGCAGCAGAGGCTTGCCAAAAGAACAGAACGAATATGAGTGGAACTGGACTGGCCGCTTTGGCCGCCGCCTATTTCCTGCTGCTCCTGCTTGTGGGGCGGCTTGTGGGGGGCAAGGGAGACAATGACGCATTCTTCAGAGCCGGACGGCAATCGCCCTGGTGGGCGGTGGCCTACGGAATGATAGGTGCCAGCATTAGTGGTGTCACCTTTGTGAGTGTGCCGGGTATGGTGGGTGCCACACAGTTTACATACCTGCAGACGTGCATGGGCTTCTTCCTGGGTTATGTGTTCGTGGCGTGTTTCCTGCTGCCCGTATATTACCGCATGAACCTCACCAGCATCTACACCTACCTCGACAAGCGGCTTGGCCTGTCGAGCTATATCACGGGCGCCAGCTTCTTCTTCCTCAGTAAGTTGGCCGGAGCAAGCATCCGCCTCTACCTGGTGTGCAGCATCCTCCAGCATTTCATCTTCGATGGGTTGGGCGTCAATTTTGTTGCTACGGCCGCTCTGGTGCTCCTGCTCATCTGGCTCTACACGATGTACAGCGGCATCAAGACCATCGTGTGGACCGACTGTCTGCAGACCACCGTGCTGCTCGTCTCGCTGGTGCTCATCATCACGCAGGCCTGCCGTGGGATGGGACTCTCGTTGGGCGAAGCCTGCAGCCATGTGTGGAGTGACCCCATGAGCCGTATCTTCGACTTCGGAGACCCCCAGGGCCGCCAGTACTTCTGGAAGCAGTTCCTGAGCGGCATCTTTATCCCCATCGTCATGACTGGCCTCGACCAGGATATGATGCAGAAGAACCTCACCTGCAAGACCCTTCGCCAGAGCCAGTTGAACATGTGCCTCAACGGACTCTTCTACGTGCCTGTCAATCTGCTCTTCCTTATGTTGGGCGGCATACTGTTTCTCATGTGTGCACAGATGGGACTGCAGATGCCGGCGGCAGGCGACGAACTTCTGCCCACACTCTGCTCCAGCGGTTTGCTCGGACAGGCTTCCATGGCCTGCTTTACCATTGGCATAGTGGCGGCAGCCTTCAGTAGTGCCGATTCTGCCCTTACAAGTCTCACCACCTGCTTCTGTGTGGATCTGGCCCGAAAGCCCAATAGCGTGTGGTTCAGGCGTGTGGCCCACTTCGGTATAGCCTGTAGCCTCCTGCTGGTCATTCTGGTGGTGCGTGCGGTGGGCAGCAGCAGCGTGATAGATGCGGTCTATACCGTGTGCGGCTACACCTACGGCCCCTTGCTCGGCCTCTTCGCTTTCGGCATGCTCACACGCCGCAAGCCTCGTGCGTGGTTTGTGCCTATTGCCTGCGTGGTGTCGCCTGTGGTATGCTTCGCAATGGACTGGGCGGTGCGCACCTACACCACTTATCGCTTCGGTTACGAGCTTCTGATGGTCAACGGACTGCTGGTCTTCCTGCTCCTATTGCTGTCTTCTACGAAATTCCGCGCAGACGATACTGGTGGCGATGGCCACATTTAAGCTGTCGGTAGTGGGCCTGTCGGGCGGAAACGACGGGATGAGCAGCCTGTGTGTGACCAATGGGCGCACCTGGGCAGAGATGCCGTTTCCCTCGTTGCCCATGATGATGAGGCCGTTGGAGCCCAATGGCTGCGAGTAGATATCCTGCCCGTCGAGCAGGGTTCCCCAGGTGGGAGCGCCCGACTGGCGGATGAACTCGGGCAAATCGGTATAATGTACGCGCACACGTGCCAAGGCACCCATGGTGGCCTGTACCGCCTTGGGGTTGAACACATCCACCGTCTCGTGCGAACAGATGATGTCGGCGATGCCAAACCAGTCGGCTATACGCACTATGGTGCCCATATTGCCAGGGTCCTGCACGCCGTCGAGAGCCAGACAGAGGTTCTCCTGCGGGAGCGACGCATCCAGCCGGTATTCGGGCAGAGGGAACAAGGCCAGCACCTGTTGGGGCGCTCTCAGCAGGCTTGCTTGCCTGAGCTCCTGGTCGCTCACCTCGTCGGTGGGGCAACCCTTCGGCACCAGATGCCCGTTGGCAGCCAGCCATTCGGGAGTGGCAGCCAGATAGGCTGGAGCCACCGAGTGCAGCATCTCGTTGACCAGTCGCGGCCCCTCGGCCACAAAGAGTCCCTCGCGCAGCCGGTGCTTGCGCATTTCCAGAGCATGAATCAGTTTTATGCGTGCTTTGCTTATCATCTGTCTTTTTCCGTTTGTAGAGTTCTGTATGGGCAAAGGTAGAACTTTTTGCGGGGACGGGCAACGGCTTGCTGCCACTTTCGCATCACTTGCCGCCAGCCGCGCTTGCGGTTGTAGGGAAAAGGGTAGGGGAGAAGGCCTGCCTGCCGCTCCGCATTCGGTGGGAAAACGCAGGGCGGTGCGATGGGCGATGCAGCGTGCTGCGATGGCTGATGGAGCGTGCTGCGCTGGCTGGTGGAGCGTGCTCCGTTTCGGGGTGCGGAAAACTCCTTTCCCCCATTGGGCGTGCTTGCAGCCCAGTCTTGATGTGCTTGCAGCCCAGTCTCGGCGTGCTTGCGGCCTTGCCTTGACGCGCAGGAGGGTAGTTTGCGTCGCCTGTGGGAAACTTGCCTTGGCGAGGGTCATCATTTTTCCGGAAACCCTCCTCCGTTCCTCCTTTTTTCCTGCAAAGGTGAAAAAGACTTGGCCAATTGTTTTGTGTTACGCCCGCCTTGCACTACCTTTGCAGAAATGAAATCCCTGCATCGGCTTCATAAAATGCTTGCGTGCGCTGCGGTGACCTTTGTGGCCGCCTCTTGCAGCGTGAACCGCTTTATACCCGAAGGCTCCTACCTGCTCGAGCGGGTGAGCATATCGGCCGACAGCAGTTCGCTCAACACGCAGCCCCTGCAGGGTTTCGTGCGCCAGCATCCCAACAGCCGCTGGTTCTCCGCCGTTCCTGTGCCGCTCTCGGTATATTGTCTCTCGGGTACCGACAGCACCAAGCGCTTCAACCGCTTCCTGCGTCGCCTGGGCGAGGCACCTGTCATCTACGACTCCACCTTGAGCCTGCGCACCAGCATCAATATGGAACAGGCCGTGCGCAGTATGGGCTATCTGAATGCCCGTGTGACGCGTGATGAGCGTGTGCGACGCAACCGCCTGCGCCTGCGCTACGAGGTGCATCCCGGCGAGCGCTATCATGTGCGCAATCTGGATGTGGATATCCAGGATTCGGCGTTGCAGCATCAGCTGGCCGAGGCAAACGCCTTGCCACGGTTGAGCGAGGGGATGAAATTTGACCTGAATGTGCTTGACGAGGAGCGCGGACGCATCTCGTCGGTACTGGCCAACAGGGGCTATTACCGCTTCAACAAGGACTTCATACGCTTCGAGGCCGATACCACCGTGGGCCATCACCAGGTGGATCTGCTCATGAAGGTGCTACCTTATAATATCACACCCGCGCGCGATACCATATTACATCACCGTTACCGCATCCACGAAGTGACCTATCAGGTGGATACCACCCGCACAGGCCGTCCGTTCCTCAGGCAAAGGGCGCTGCGCGAAGCTTCCCGACTGGAGCCGGGCAATATCTATCGCGAGCAGGATGTGCAGGAGACCTATGCCCGCATGATCAGGCTGGGTGGGGTGCTGGGCACCAATGTGCGCCTCTATCCTGCGCCGTCGGACAGCACCGGGCTCGATGCTGTGGTGCAGGTGTCGCAAGGCAAGCACAACAGTTTCGGTGTGGAGGTAGAGGGTACCAACTCGGCCGGTGACTTCGGAGCGGCTCTCTCGGCATCGTATCAGAACAGGAACGTGTTCCGTGGGGGAGAGACTTTCGGGGTGAAGTTGCGCGGCGCCTTCGAGGCCATCAAGGGGCTGAGCGGCTATCAGGACCAGAACTATATCGAGTATAGTGCCGAGACCAGTCTGGCCTTCCCCGGCTTCCGTGCGCCCTTCATCTCGCGTGACTTCCGCAGCCAGGTGGTGGCCACCAGCGAGGTGAGTCTGATGTACGATTCGCAGGACCGTCCTGAGTTCCACCGAAGAGTGGTCACCGCAGCATGGAAATACCGCTGGTCACGGCCCGGAAAGCGCCTTCAGCACAGGGTGGATCTGCTGGACCTCAATTATGTGTTCATGCCTTGGATAAGCAGCACATTCCGCAAGCTCTACCTGGACGACCCCGAGAACCGCAACGCCATACTGCGTTACAACTACGAGAATCTCTTCATCATGAAGTGGGGCTACAATATGACCTACAACTCGCGCTCCATTCGTGACGGCCGCACAAACTACGGCACCAACGGCTACATCGTGCGCTTCGGGGTGGAGTCGGCGGGCAACCTGCTCTACGGACTCTCGAAGGCCGGCCTCTCGAGCCCCAACAACAAGGGGCAATACACCCTTTTCAATATCGCCTATGCCCAGTATGTGAAGGGGGACTTCGACTATTCCAAGAGCTTCTACTTCGACAAACGCAACTCCCTGGCGCTTCATTTCGGCCTGGGAGTGGCCTATCCCTATGGCAACTCCACCATTCTCCCCTATGAGAAGCGCTATTTCAGCGGCGGAGCCAACAGCGTGCGCGGATGGAGCGTGCGCGGATTGGGGCCAGGTTCATTCCGTGGCAACGACGGGCGCATCGACTTCATCAACCAGACGGGCGACATCAAGCTCGACCTCAACGCCGAGTATCGTGCCCACATCTTCTGGAAGCTCGACGGCGCGCTCTTTATTGACGCGGGCAATATATGGACGTTGCGCAACTACAGCGACCAGCCGGGCGGCCAGTTCAAGTTCGACACCTTCTGGCGCCAGATAGCAGTCGCCTACGGTTTGGGCGTGCGTCTCAACTTCGACTACTTCATTCTCCGACTCGACGGAGGCATGAAGGCCGTCAATCCCGCCTATACCGACAGCCGCCGTCATTTCCCTGTCATCCATCCCGACTTCGGGCGTGATTTCAGTCTGCACTTTGCTGTCGGACTGCCTTTCTGATACTCCCTGGTGTGGCCGAGTGTAATGCCCACATTGCAGAATAGTACAGAAAAGCCAGCCCCATTCCATTGTGGTATGCCATTGTTTCCGTAACTTTGTCGTGAAAATAATAATTCAATGATCAAGTTTATGGCATTGGGTTCGGGGAGCAGCGGGAATAGCTACTACCTGCAAGCAGGCTGCACCCGCCTGCTCATCGACGCAGGCATCAGCCCCCGAACCATGAAAAAGCATCTGAAAGGCGTGGGTGTGAGCCTGGAGGAGATAGATGCGGTGTTCGTGACACACGACCACGCAGACCACATAAAGGCAGTAGGCTATCTGGCCAACGACCTTGACAAGCCCGTGTATGCCACCCAGCTGGTGCACGAGGGAATCAATCGCAATTATTGTGTGAGCAGCAAGCTCACGCCCGAGCACGTGCGTGTGATACAGAAGGAAGAGTCCGTGCAGGTGGGTGAGTTCACCGTCACAGCCTTCGATGTTCCCCATGACAGTACCGACTGCGTGGGCTACAGGGTAGAGGCCGGCGGCATCACCTTCTGTCTGCTCACCGATGTGGGCCATGTGACTCCCACCCTGGAGGAGCAGGTGTCGCAGGCCGACTACATCGTGCTGGAGTCCAACCACGACGAGAATATGCTCATGATGGGCAACTATCCCGCCTATCTGAAGGGCAGGATAAGGGGCGGCAAGGGTCATCTGAGCAACGAGGCATCGGCCCATCTGCTGGCCGAGCACGCCACTCCACGCCTCAAGCATGTGTGGCTTTGCCACCTGAGCGAGGAGAACAACCACCCCGAACTGGCCCGCAAAACGATGGAGACCGTGTGCCGCAGTTTCGGCATTTTGCCCGGAAAAGACTTCAAAATGGACATCCTAAAGCGCAAAACACCCTCGGAAATGTACGAATTGATGCCTTAGAAGCAAAAAAGTCTGCAAAAGGCTTGGCCGTATTAGAAAAAGTCTATACCTTTGCAATCGCAAAAACGAAAGGTATGCGTCCTTAGCTCAGTTGGTAGAGCAATTGACTCTTAATCAATGGGTCCAGGGTTCGAGCCCCTGAGGGCGTACAGCAAGCCGCGAGGCAGAGAAGGATGGACTTTCACGAGTTCATCCTTTTTTTTGTTTTCCTGCCCTTGCAGACTCGGGCAGAGGGCTTGCGGAAAGGGCAGTCGCGCTTTCGTGGCACCTCCCTGGTCGGCTCCTTTCGCTGGGGTGATAAGGCTGGCGGGGCAGAAGTGGCACTTTCGTGGCACCTCCTGGTCGGCTCCTTTCGCTGGGGCGATAAGATAGGCGGGGCAGAAGTGGCGCTTAGGATGCCGCTCCCAGATGAACTTCAGCAGGAGAGCTGATGGGCGCTGGCGTTCCGTGAAGCCATTTGGGCTTGGGCGGGAGATATGGAAGAGAAGAAAAGTAAATACATATATATACATAATGTACAGGACAAAGACATGCGGCGAGCTTAGGCTTGCCAACCTGGGCGAGAGGGTCACACTCGCCGGATGGGTACAGAGCATCCACAATCTGGGTGCGCTCACCTTCGTAGATCTGCGCGACCGCTACGGCATCACGCAGTTGGCCTTCAATGAAGATGCCTCAGAGGAACTGCGCCAGAAGGCCGGTCGCCTGGGTCGTGAGTTTGTGGTGCAGGCCACAGGACAGGTGATTGAGCGCCACTCCAAGAACCATAACATCCCCACCGGAGAGATAGAGATTCTGGTGGAGGAGATGGTGATTCTGAACGAGAGCCTGGTACCTCCCTTCACCATAGAGGAGAATACCGACGGAGGCGACGACCTGCGCATGAAGTACCGCTATCTCGACTTGCGCCGTGCATGCGTGCGCAAGAACCTCGAGTTGCGTCACCGCTTCGCCTTTGAGGTGCGCCGCTATCTCGACCAGCAGGGATTCCTCGAGATAGAGACACCCATTCTGGTCAACAGCACACCCGAGGGAGCACGCGACTTCGTGGTGCCCAGCCGCATGAACAAGGGACAGTTCTACGCCCTTCCACAGAGCCCCCAGATACTCAAGCAGCTGCTGATGGTGTCCGGTATTGATAAATATTTCCAGATCGCACCGTGCTTCCGTGACGAGGATGCCCGTGCGGACCGTTCCCCGGGAGAATTTTATCAGCTGGATTTTGAGATGAGCTTTGCCACACAGGAGGATGTGTTCCGTGTCGGTGAAGAAGTCCTGACAGAGACATTTGAGAAATTTGCACCGGAGGGTGCGGCTGTGACGGCGGCTCCGTATCCGGTGATCAGCTATAAGGATGCGATGCTGCAGTTTGGCTGTGACAAGCCGGATTTGAGAAACCCGCTGCGGATCATTGATCTGACGGAGTTTTTCCAGAAATGTACGTTTAAGCCGTTCCATAAAAAGACAGTCCGTGCGATCAAGGTACATGCGGATATGAGCAAGGGCTTCCATGAGAAGCTGCTGAAATTTGCCACATCCATCGGTATGGGTGGTCTGGGTTATCTGGAAGTGGAGGAGGATGGTTCTTATAAGGGACCGATCGACAAATTCATTCCTGAAGAATTAAAGGGGCAGCTTGCCCGGATTGCATCTCTGGCAGCAGGAGACACCATCTTCTTTATTGCAGATAAGGAAGAAAGAGCCAATTATTATGCAGGCCAGCTGCGTAACGAATTAGGTGATAAACTGGACCTGTGCGAGAAGAATGCATACCGTTTCTGCTTTGTCAATGACTTCCCGATGTTTGAGCTGGATGAGGAGACGAAGAAGATCGGATTTACCCATAATCCCTTCTCCATGCCGCAGGGTGGACTGGATGCACTTTTAAATAAGGATCCGCTGGAAATACTGGCATATCAGTACGATATTGTCTGCAATGGAGTAGAGCTTTCTTCCGGAGCAGTCCGTAACCACAGCATTGACATCATGGTCAAGGCCTTTGAGATCGCAGGCTATGATGAAGAAGTACTGAAGCAGAAGTTTGGAGCACTCTATCAGGCATTCCAGTTTGGTGCACCGCCGCATGCAGGCATGGCACCCGGGGTAGACCGGATGATCATGCTTCTCCGCAATGAGGAGAATATCCGGGAGATCATTGCCTTCCCGATGAGTGGTACAGCACAGGATCTGATGTGTGGGGCACCGAATGAGGTAACGGAGCAGCAGCTTCGCGAGGTCCATATTAAGGTAAGAGCATAGGGCTCAAAAGTGAGGAATCATAATGAAATCACGCAGTGATATAAAAATATTTATTGTAGGAGGCGGCGAGATTGGCCGTTCGCTTGCTGGACAGCTTTCCAGGGATGGATATGAACTGACCCTGATCGACAGAAACCCGGATGTGGTAAAGAGCCTGAGCAACAGCTTTGATATTATCTGCTTTGAAGGTAATGGCGCTTCCTATACCACACTGCAGGAGCTTTCCGCAGGCAAGGCAGATATCTGGATTGCCGTGACAGAGTCCGATGAACTGAATATACTGAGCTGTATGACAGCCCATATGATGGGAGCCAAGCATACCATTGCCCGTATCAGGGACGTGGATTATGCAAGGCAGAATCATTTTTACAAGGATAAGCTGGGGCTTT
>OQWM01002358.1_pt1 | contig 12863 bp, 8 predicted proteins | sample 1691531 | NCBI WGS metagenome assembly OQWM01 (sample SAMN03418257, study PRJEB22391) | human gut metagenome | biome: human-gut; feature: organic feature; material: feces | host: Homo sapiens | place: Tanzania | collected 2013-01 | reverse complement strand
TCGGTCACTTTGTAAGTGCCGATGGTCAAGCTTACGATATTCACTTAGATTGGAACGTAGCGGGCACGTCTATCATCATTGCCGTGGCTTCAATCTTCCTCGCCACTTATATGTATATGGGTGAGCGTCAGCCCAAGGCAGATGCGCTTGCCGAGAAGTTTGGAAAGCTCCACCGTTGGGCTTACAAGCGTTTCTACATGGACGAGGTTTACCAATACATTACGCATCGCATCATCTTTGCCCACATCTCAAAGCCTATAGCCTGGTTCGACCGCCACATTATTGATGGTTTCTTCGACTTCTTGGCATGGGGTGCCAATGCACTCAGCGTGCGCATCCGTGGCTTGCAGGGAGGTTCTGTACAGGCTTACGCTTATGTATATTTGCTCGGTCTCTTAATTGTGTTGGCTATTGCTGCACTTGCATAAATTTTAAGTTGAAAAGTTGAGGAGTTGAAAAGTTAAGAGGAATCTCTAAACTTTTTAATGAAAGTTGAAAAGTTGAGGAGTTGACAAGTCAAGAGATTGCTCCTATGCATCGATAAGGAATTTCGATACGAACGGTGACCTCTAAACTCTTAAACTCTAAACTCTTTAAACTAAAAAAAACAACTACAATGAATTTTCTATCATTATTCGTATTGATTCCACTTGTCATGCTGCTCGGTTTGTGGCTGGCAAGAGATGTGAAGGGCGTACGTGCGGTGATGGTAACAGGTAGCTCGCTCTTGCTTATCTTGGCAGGCTATCTTACCGTGACATTCCTTGGCGACCGTGCTGCAGGAGTTACCGACGAGATGCTTTATACTGCCTCGTTCAACTGGTTCGAGCCGCTCCACATCAAATATTCGGTGGGTGTCGATGGCATTTCGGTGGCTATGTTGTTGCTGTCGTCGGTAATCGTATTCACCGGTACTTTTGCCTCATGGCAACTTAAGCCCCTCACCAAGGAGTACTTCCTTTGGTTCACCTTGTTGAGCCTCGGTGTGTTTGGCTTCTTTATCTCGGTAGACATGTTCGCAATGTTCATGTTCTACGAAATAGCATTGATTCCGATGTACCTCCTGATTGGTGTATGGGGATCGGGTAAAAAAGAATATGCTGCCATGAAGTTGACCCTCATGTTGATGGGTGGTTCAGCATTCTTGATGTGTGGCATCTTCGGCATCTTCTATGGTGCAGGTGGTCAGACCATGAACATCGTGGAAATTGCCAACCACTTGAATGGTGCACACAGCATCCCCTTTGCACAACAGTGCATTTGGTTTCCCCTTACCTTTATTGGTTTTGGTGTGTTGGGTGCTTTGTTCCCCTTCCACACATGGTCGCCCGATGGTCATGCTTCGGCACCTACGGCAGTGTCAATGCTCCACGCAGGTGTATTGATGAAGTTGGGTGGTTACGGCTGCTTCCGCATTGCCATGTACCTCATGCCTGAGGCTGCCAACGAACTCAGCTGGATCTTCCTTATTCTTACAGGTATCTCGGTGGTTTATGGTGCCTTCTCGGCTTGCGTACAAACCGACTTGAAGTACATCAATGCCTACTCTTCAGTGTCACACTGTGGTATGGTGCTCTTCGCCATCTTGATGTTGAACCAAACAGCTTGCACGGGTGCCGTGTTGCAGATGTTGAGCCACGGTTTGATGACAGCGCTCTTCTTTGCACTCATCGGTATGATTTACGGACGTACACACACACGTGATATTCGCGAACTCAATGGTCTGATGCGCATTATGCCCTTCCTCTCGGTAGGTTATATTATCGCAGGTCTTGCCAACTTGGGTCTCCCTGGTTTCTCGGGCTTCATTGCCGAGATGACCATCTTTGTAGGTTCGTTCCAAAATGTCGATACCTTCCACCGCGTGCTCACCATTGCAGCTTGCTGCTCAATTGTAATCACCGCTGTCTACATCCTTCGTGTAGTGGGTAAGATTCTTTATGGCACATGCACCAACGAGCATCACCTTAAACTCACTGACGCCACATGGGACGAACGCTTTGCCGTGATTTGCCTCATCTTGGCGGTAGCTGGATTGGGTCTTGCACCGTTGTGGGTAAGCAACATGATTAGCACAGGCGTAGCACCGATAGTTGATCACATTCATTCAGTAGCTGGCACTGTGGCAAGCTGCAATCCTTTCCTCTAATCTAAAATATATCTATCACAATGGATTATTCTCAATTTCTCTATATGCATGAGGAGCTCTCGTTGTTGGCAGTAATTGTGATACTGTTCATCGCTGACCTCTTTATGTGTCCTGACAAAAAGAGCGGGAAAGGCGTTTATAACACAGCTTTGCCCGTTGTTTTGCTCGCTATTCACACCGTGCTCAACCTCTTGCCTTGCGCAGGAGCCGAAAGCACCAGTGCATTTGGCGGTATGTATCAGTACACGCCCATGATGACCATCATGAAGAGTGTGCTCAACGTGGGTACAATCATCGTGTTCCTTATGGCACACAAGTGGTTAAGCCGCGAAGAGAACTTAGTGAAGCAAGGTGAGTTTTACATGCTTACGCTCTTCACTTTGTTGGGTATGTACTTTATGATGTCGAGCGGTCACTTCTTGATGTTCTTTATCGGACTCGAATTGGCTTCAGTGCCCGTAACGGCTTTGGTAGCCTTCGACAAGAAGCGTTTTGAAAGTGCCGAGGCTGGTGCCAAGTTCATCCTCCTCGCCCTCTTCTCGAGTGCGCTCTTGCTCTATGGTGTTTCGCTTATCTATGGTGCCACGGGTACGCTCTACTTTAACGAGATTGGTGCGCAGCTCGATGGCTCGTTGCTTAGCATCTTTGGCATGATTCTCTTTATTGGCGGTATGGGTTTCAAAATTTCGTTGGTGCCCTTCCACCTTTGGACTGCCGACACCTACGAAGGCGCTCCTACCTCGGTTACAGCTTATTTGAGCGTAATTTCTAAGGGTTCTGCTGCTTTCGTGTTGATGACCATCTTGATGAAGGCGTTTGCACAGAGCGACTTGTTCTATAGCTGGAACACGGCTATGTACTGGATCATTGTGGCATCGATTACCATTGCAAACCTCTTTGCCATCCGTCAGAACAATATGAAGCGTTTCATGGCGTTCTCGGCAATCTCGCAAGCAGGTTACCTCGTTTTGGCACTCATGGACGGTACGGCACAGGGCATGACAGCCCTCGTGTTCTACCTCTTGGTTTACATGGTGTCGAACTTAGGTGCTTTTGCTGTGATGACTTCGGTTGAGGAGAACAGCGGAAAAATCAATATTAGCGATTATGACGGACTTTATCAGTCGAACCCGAAGTTGGCATTCCTTATGACGCTTTGCCTCTTCTCGTTGGCAGGTATTCCTCCCTTCGCAGGTTTCTTCAGCAAGTTCTTCGTGTTCATGGCAGCTTTCAAGGCGGGTTACCCCTTGTTGGTATTCATAGCATTGGCAAACACTGTGATTTCGTTGTACTACTATTTGATGATAGTCAAGGCAATGTACATCAAGGCAAACGATGCGCCGATAGCCACATTCAAGAGCGATGGTTACACACGTGTAGCCCTTGCGCTCTGCACCCTCGGTGTGTTGATTTGTGGTGTAGGCGGTGTGTTCTATAACTACATCAGCACCTTCGGCTACGGCATTTAATTCTTTGCTGAATAGCTTACAATAAAAAAAGTTCTGGAATCTTTGTAGGTTCCAGAACTTTTTTTGTGGGAGATAACGGAAGTCCGTGGGGTAGGGGTAATCTCTTAAGTATTAAAACTATTGAGGCATTACACTTAAATACACCTTCTCATACGCCTTTGCCACATGGATATAATTATGGTGCTTATCTACGTATTCAATGCTTTGCTTTTGCATAGGCGCTATTCGCTCGGGGTGGCACACAAGCGCTTCGAGTTGGCTGAAAACGCTCTCGAAGTTTGGCTCCACATTGACAATAGGGCGTAGGGAGTCTTCGTTGAGTATGCGATAATTTTCGGGTTCGCCACCGCCCACACTGATAATTCCATAGTCCATGGCTTGCAAGGCATTCATGCCAGGAACGTAGCCATAGAGTTGGTCGAGAATCACATCGCTGTGCTGCATCATTTGGCAATATTGGGCAAACGGCACGCCCTCGGCTATGATGAGCTCTACGCGTTGGGGATATTTAGCTTGAAGGGCTTGTGCTGCCTTGAGCATGATGTCGGTGCCCTTATATTCGCTACGCCCTTTGCTGATGCCAATGAATATTTTTAGCGGATGGGCTTGGTTATAAAAGTTCGTACGTTTGTGTTGGCCCGACACGATGGGTAGGGGGATGAAGTGCGTTTTTTCGGGAAAAATGGGTTCGTAACAACGCCAATATTCATAGAGTCCAGCAATGATGGCGTCGCAGTCGGAGGCAATAAAACGGTTAAGGCGCTCTTTGTCGGTGCCCAACCAGTCGGCTCGCTCTTTTTCGGCATCGGCATTGTGGCGGATGGTTTGGGCAATGTTGAAGTCGCTATAACGAAACGGACTGTGGGTGCTACTGCAGGTGTTTACCCAATAATAGTCCATGCCAAAGGCGCCCATTATGACTTTGCGGTTGTGGCGTCGCAGATAGCGGTATATGGGGAAGATGTGTGCGGCTTTGAGCTCTAAAAACATGGGGTTGATGATTTGCACCACGTCGTAGCCACGTAGGCGTGGCAATAGATAAAGCAGACGAAGCATGTAGGCTAATCCGCCTAAACGGGTTGGGGTGCGCACTAAGGAATAATCGCGTGGGTAGTTTTTCCAAAAATCGCCATTCGATAATACCTTAACCTTGTGCCCTAATTGGCGCAGACCTTCTGCCAATGTCCAATGCACATTGCTGTATTCACCGAGTAAGAGAATTTTCATGCTTTTGTGTGTAAATTGAATCTTAGTGAGAAAAGTTTAGCCCAAAAATTTGCGTACGATATTAAACCATTTGCAAAAGTGTTTCATGCCCAAGATGCGTTGTAAAAACATTTTGGGAGTGTGCATGGCGCGGAAGGTGGGCAAAAGCAGTTTGCTGCTGCCACAACGGGCATAAACGTCGATTTGCACATTGAGCATTTCGGCACAGAAATCGTTGAAAGCCCGTGGCGAGATGTGGGGAGGGCATTGCCAATGGATGAGATTCATGGCTTGTACATATCCCTCGAGCAAGTCGCTAAGTTGGGCGCCAGCAGTGGCAGTGATGCCTGTGTGGTTATAGCAATAGTAGTATAACCCCACGTCGGTTGTGCCAAATTTGGGGCAGTTGGCAAGCAAGGCGGGCATGATGAAGGTGTCTTCGAATTTTTTATTGGAGAAGCGTACGCCCCCATCGAAGGCACTGCGACGGAACAATTTGTTCCAACTGTAACAGTGGTTATAGCCTTTTGCATGGAACCACCAATCCCAACCATCTGTAAAGGTTTGTGTGCGAAATGTGAGTAAGCTTTCTTGGGTTGGATTACCTGCCCAACGCATGACGGGAAATTCTGCAAAACTCCAGTCGGTGTGTTGGTCCATCACTGCTACAAGTTGGTGCAAGGTGTCGGGGGCGAGGTAGTCGTCGGAGTCTACAAAAAGCCAATATTCACCTTGTGCCAACTCCATCCCTCGGTTGCGTGCAGCCCCTAAGCCCGCATTGGCTTGATGCACAATGTGTATGCGCGAGTCTTGGCGTGCCAACGCATCGCACATTTGGGGAGCTTTGTCGTCGCTACCATCGTCGATGAGCAACATCTCCCAATCAGTAAACGGTTGTTGGGTGATGCTGTGGACGCAGCGCAGCAGGGTGTTTTCGGTGCGAAATACGGGGATGATGATGGAGAGTTTCATGTAGAATTTACTTAAATCGTAAGCAAAAATAATAATAAAAAATGGTTTAGGGCAGAAATGCAACTGGTTTGCAAAACAAAAGTCTTATCTTTGCACCACTTTGAAACAAAAGCGTTCTACATACGGTGTGCTGTTAGCCATAACCTTGTTGTTATTGCTCAGTTTGTTTCCCCATCATCATCACGAGGGTGGGGCGGCTTGTTGGGTGACTGAGGTTTGTCATCAAGACGGACGGGCGAACGATGCACATACGGCACACGGCCATGAACATGGGCATCATGCGTGTTATTGGCAGACCTTGTCTGTGATGCAAAATGGTGTGCGTGCGGTGCAAGGTGTGGGCGACGAGGGTGGAACGTGGCTTTTTTTATCGGCTGATTTTTGGGGCACAGGATTTGTGTTGCCTCATTTTGAAGTGTGGCGTTTGCCCTTGCCCATTGTGCAAGGCAGCTTATTGGCTTCCTGTGGGAAGCGTTGTTTAAGGCGTGGTCCGCCTATGGAATGTTGATTTTTTTAGATAGGGTGGTCCTTTTGTAATCCCTATTTTTTCTCTTATTATTCAAACATTCCAATCTTTTTAAATGAAAATCAAATACTTAGCGATAAGTGTAGCCGTAGGTGCGGTTACACTCTTTGGGGCATGCCACAACCATGAGCATGCCGACGAAAAACACGATGACCATAATGAACATGCCGAGGCTGATGACCATGATCACGATGCTGACGAAATAGAAATGACGGAGGCGCAACTGAAGGCTGCTAATGTGGCTGTTGAAGCGATTCAGCCTTCAGACTTCAGCGAGGTGACGGAGGTGAGTGGACGCATTATGCCGGCTGCTGGAAGTGAGGCGACTGTGACGGCTACAATGGCTGGCATTGTGCGGTTTGCAGGGAGCGCCTTGACAGATGGTATGCAGGTGTCAGGTGGACAAGCCCTGTTTGTGGTAAATGGCAAACCTATGGCAGATGGAAATCCTGCTGCTGTGGCGCAAACCGAATTGGCTGCTGCGAAAACAGCATTTGAACGCGCTGAAAAATTGGCTGCCGAGAAAATTATTTCGCAACGTGAGTTAGACGATGCACGTCAGCGCTACCAAACAGCGGTTGTTACGACGCAAAGTTTGGGAGGTGCCGCGCAGAGTCGTAGCATCTGTGCCCCAATGGGTGGTTATGTGAAGAATTTGTTGGTGAAGCCAGGCGATTATGTATCGGCAGGACAGCCTTTAGCTACGGTTACACAAAGCCGCCGTGTGCAACTGCGTGCGGATGTGCCTGAACGCTTTTATGCGAAACTGAATGGCATTGTGTCTGCCAACTTCAGAATGGCTTATGACGATGGGGGCAAGGTGTATAGTTTGCAAAAATTAGGGGGTCGATTGGTGTCGAAGGGACAAGCTACAGAAACGAACGATTTTTTTGTGCCCGTTACTTTTGAGTTTAACAACGAAGGAGGCATTGTGCCTGGTAGTTTTGCACAGATTTATTTGTTGGGCGCCCGTCGCAGTGGCGTGTTGGCGGTGCCGGCAGAGGCTGTGACAGAAGCACAGGGTTTGCATTTTGTGTATGTGGAAGAACATGTGGGTTGCTTCCGTAGACAAGAGGTGCTATTAGGGGCTACTGATGGGACCCGTGTGGAGATTGTGAACGGATTAAAGGCTGGCGAAAAGGTGGTGACACGTGGCGCTACACAAGTACGATTGGCTGCCAATGCCAGTGTGATTCCTGAGGGACATTCGCATTAAATATGGGTGAATTAGAAAATTCGCTGTTAGAATTTTGCGTATAAGTCATCTTTATAAAACACCTTAAAAAACATTCGATTCAATGTTAAACAAAATCATATCTTTTTCACTTCATAATCGTCCGGTGATTCTGTTCTTCAGTTTGTTGCTGATGATCGTGGGATGTTGGACGGCTTGGAAGATGGAGGTGGACGTGTTTCCCGACCTCAATGCTCCCACGGTGGTGGTTATGACCGAAGCCAAGGGAATGGCTGCCGAGGAGGTGGAACGTCTTGTAACTTTTCCTGTAGAAACTGCTGTAAATGGTGCCACAGATGTACGCCGTGTGCGCTCTTCGTCTACCACGGGATTTTCGGTGGTATGGGTTGAGTTTGATTGGGGCACTGATATTTATCGCGACCGTCAAATAGTTTCTGAAAAATTAGCAACCATTGGTAGCACGCTTCCGCAGGGAGTGAGCCAACCCACACTCGGTCCGCAGTCGAGCATCTTGGGCGAGGTGATGTTTATAGGTTTAACAGCCGACACCACTTCGCTTGGATCGTTACGCACTTTGGCAGATTGGACCATACGACCGCGTTTGCTCTCGACAGGAGGCGTGGCACAGGTGACGGTGATGGGGGGCGACTTGATGGAATATCAAGTGCGCATTCACCCCGAACGTATGCGTCATTATGGGGTGTCGTTGGGCGATGTGCTGAATGCAACTCGACAAATGAACCAAAATGCTTCGGGCGGCGTACACTATGAAAGTGGAAACGAATATATTGTGCGCGGTGTGTTGAGTACACGCAGTGCAGAAGAAATGGGACAAGCATTGGTGAAAACAACAGCTACGGGGATGCCTGTGGTGTTGGCTGATGTGGCTGATGTGCAGATGGGGGCAAAGAGCCCTAAGATGGGCGTTGCCTCGGTGTCGGGGAAACCAGCCGTGTTGCTTACGGTGACAAAACAACCCAATACCAGTACGCTCGACTTGACCGAAGCACTCGACTCGGCTGTAGCTGGACTGAAAGGTGCTTTGCCTGCTGATGTGAAGGTAAATACGCAACTCTATCGTCAGCAAGATTTTATTGATTCTTCTATCTCGAATATCAAAAAATCGTTGGTAGAAGGAGGTATCTTTGTGGTGCTTGTGTTGTTTATTTTCTTGATGAATGGACGTACCACGCTGATATCGTTGGTTACCATCCCTATTTCGTTGCTCGTCACGCTGCTTGTGCTAAAACTGATGGGACTGACGGTGAACACCATGAGTATTGGGGGTATGGCGATTGCCATTGGCTCGTTGGTTGACGATGCCATTGTGGATGTGGAAAACGTATTTAAACGTCTGCGACAAAATGCCTGTAAACCCTTGGCAGAGCGTTTGCGTAAACGTGAGGTTATATTTAATGCCTCGAAAGAGGTGCGTATGCCCATTCTCAATTCTACGCTGATTATTGTGGTGAGCTTTGTGCCACTCTTTTTCCTTAGTGGATTAGAAGGACGCATGCTTGCGCCGTTGGGTGTGAGTTTCATTGTGTCGCTCTTTGCTTCAACGCTTGTGGCGCTTACGCTTACGCCTGTGCTTTGCTATTATTTGCTTAAAGATCCTTTGAAAATGGCTGAGGGCATGGATGCTTCGGCACAGACTTTATCGCATGCAGAACCTCGGTGGGTGCGTGCTATGAAGCGTCATTATGAACAGACATTGGCTTGGGCTTTGGGCAAACCTTCTCGTTGGATATTGGGTGCAACGGCTGTGTTAGTGGTTCTGACCATCGGACTGTTTTTTACATTGGGACGCTCTTTCCTTCCGCCTTTTAACGAAGGATCGTTTACCATTAACGTGAGCACATTGCCTGGGGTTTCGCTCGATGAAAGCAACAAAATAGGACAGCGTGCCGAGGAATTGCTGTTGCAGGTGCCCGAGGTGAAGGCTGTGGCACGTAAAACGGGACGTGCCGAACTCGATGAGCATGCTTTGGGTGTGAATACAAGCGAAATGGAGGTGCCCTTTGTGCTCGACAAACGCAGTAAAACTGAGGTTATGGCAGACATCCGTCAGCGTTTACGTGCATTGCCGGGTGTGAATATAGAAATAGGACAGCCTATCTCTCACCGCATTGATGCTATGCTTTCGGGTTCTAAAGCAGGCATTGCTATCAAGGTGTTTGGTGCCGATTTGTCGCAACTTCATTCAATAGGATTGCAAATTCAACAAGCTACAAAAAATATTGAAGGTGTGGCAGACTTGAATGTGGAACAACAAATTGAGCGTCCGCAGTTGGTAATTCGTCCACGTCGTACCCTCTTGGCGCGTTACGGCATTACCTTGCCACAGTTTGCAGAATATGTGAATGCTGCTGTGGGTGGCGAGGTGGTAAGTCAGGTGCAAGACGGGGCTAAGACCTTCGATTTAACGGTGCGTGTGGCAGACAGTGACTTGCAGAGTATTGACCATATTAAGTCGCTCCTTATCGACACGAACGAGGGGCGTTTGGTGCCACTTGCCGATGTGGCAGAAATAGTTTCTACCGCTGGACCTAACACAATTAGTCGTGAAAATGCACAACGCAAGTTGGTGGTTTCTGCCAACGCTGAGGGACGTGATATGCGTTCGGTAGTGAATGATATGCGTAGTGCCATTGACAAAGAAGTGAAATTGCCCGAAGGATATCATATTGAATATGGCGGACAGTTTGAGAGTGAGGCTTCGGCTTCGCGTATGCTTCTTGGACTTTCTGTGGTAAGTGTAATCGTTATTCTCTTGCTATTGTTCTTGCAATTCCGTTCGTGGCATCAAGCTGTGATTGTGCTTTTAAACTTACCATTGGCGCTGATTGGTGGTGTCTTCGCACTCGTTTTTACAGGGGGCGTGGTAAGTATTCCTGCCATCATTGGTTTTATTTCGCTATTTGGAATGGCTACTCGTGGGGGTATGCTCTTGGTAGACCGTTATAACGAATTGGCAAAACGTGGTTTGTCGCGTAATGAGGTGGTTATGCGTGGTTCGCTCGACCGTCTTTTGCCTATATTGATGACTGCCTTAAGCTCTGGCTTGGCACTTATCCCCTTGGCATTGGGTAGCGACTTGCCTGGTAATGAAATTCAAAGTCCTATGGCGCAAGTGATGTTGGGTGGATTGCTCACAAGTACTTTGCTCAATCTTTTTATCGTGCCTATTATGGCGCCAATTAAAACTGCTAAAACAAAAAAATGAAACGTATACTCGTTATTCTCTATATGATTTGTGCTGCTGCGCCTCTTCTTTGTGCGCAGTCGGTTATGAAGTCGGGGTGGGAGAGTTGGATGGTGCAGATTGCCCAAAACAACACCACGCTAAAGGCGCTACACAGACAAATGCAAGCTTCTGTTTTGGCGAATGGCTCTAATTTGAGCTTACCCGACCCTGAGGCAGAGGTTGCCTATTTGGTGGGAACTCCTAAGGGGGTGCCTAACCGCACCAATGTGTCGCTCACGCAGAGCCTTGATTGGGATGTGTTGTTAGGACATCGCAGAATGTTGGCAAAGGCTAATAACCAAGTGGCTTATAATGACTATCGTCAGGCGGTGCAACAGGTGCTGACTGAGGCGGACGAACAGTTCACGACTTTGGTATATTATAACAAGTTGTGTGGTGAATTGGCTAAACGTCAAGCTTTGGCTGAGGAGATTGAACGTCTTTATCAACAAAAGTTTGAGCGTGGCGATATAAACCAACTTGAGGTAAATAAAGTGCGCCTAAATGCTTCGGTAAGTCGTGCGGATTTGGCACGTGCTAATAACGAACGACAACAAATCCTTGCGAATCTGCAGCGTTTAAATGGGGGCGAAATGGTTGTCTTTACGGATACGATTTATCCTTTAGAGGGTAAAGCGCTTCCTCCCTTAGCTGATTTTCAGTCGGCATTAGAGGGGTCTTTAGCTGTGCAAACGGCTCAGGCAGCTGTGGCACAAAGTGAGGCTGAAATTAAGGTGGCTAAGGCTGAGGGACTCCCTGCTTTAACGGTGGGCTTTCAGGGCGAATACATTAAGCAGAATAACTACAGTGGACTTTCGCTTGGTTTTACTTTGCCACTTTGGGGTAATTCGCGCAAAAAGGTTCGTAAGGCTGAGGCTGAATTGGCTGCTAATCGTTTAACTGTGGATGATGTAGTTTATCAAGAGCGTGCCCAAGTAGTTAAGCAATATGCTTCGGCTCAACAGTTGCAACAATCTGCTAATGCGTTGCAAAAGGATATGCAGCAGATGAATAATGATCATTTGCTTCGTCGTTCGCTCGAATTAGGTCAGATTTCGCTTCTCGATTATCTTCTAGAACTTTCTTTCTACTATGGTGCTCGTACCAGTCAGTTAGAGGCTGAACGTGATGCACAGTTGGCTGTTTCAGGATTAAGAAGCAGAGTCTTGAGTATCAAATAAGATTTTTGTATTTGTTGGCATTATGTTGTTATTCCAATTTGGTTCATATCCTATTATTATGTTGTCATTTGTGTCTTTTAAATATTCTTTTAGGGTTTTTGTGATAACTTCTCCGGATTTTTTTAGTTGTTGTTCGTAATAGGTTTCTCCAAGGATTGCTATTGGTGTTATGTTATATTTTTGGGCTTCTTTTATTTTGTTGTTTATTTCTTTGTTTGTTTCGTTAAGACTGTTTTTTCTTTCGTTGTGTCCTACTAGTGTATATTTTATGTTATAAGATTTTAGCATTTTTCCTGTTGTTTCTCCGGTTATTTCTAGAGGTGATATGTTTTGACTTCCTAGGGAGAAGTTATATTTTCCTGTGAAATATGGTATGTAGATATTACTTGGACATATTATTACTTCTTGATCTGTTCTTATGTAATCGTTTATGTCTATTCCATAGTTTTTTGCTTCTTTTAAGGTTAGATAGGTTTTTTGATTTATTACTATTATTTTTTTCATTATTTCATGTTCCTTAGTCCTGGTTGGTTATGGTCTTCTAGGTATTTTAGGGTTGCTCCTCCACCGGTTGATGCAAATGTTATGTCTTTTGTTAGGTTTAAGATGTTAGAACATCCTACTATGTCTCCTCCTCCTAGGATGACTGTTTCTACGTTTTTTGATGCGTATTTTAGGATTTCGTTTGTTCCGTATCTGAATTTTTCATATTCATATGCTCCTAGAGGACCGTTCCAGAAGATTGTTTTTGTGTTTTTTAATATTGATTGGAATAGTTTTATTGTTTCGTCTCCTATATCTAACCCTATAAAATCTTTTGGGATATTTTCTATATCTTGAAGGATTACATCTGGTTTTTCTGTTAGGGTATAGGTTCCATATATATCTACTGGAAGGATTAGTCTATCTCCATAATGT
>OQWM01002355.1_pt1 | contig 12866 bp, 11 predicted proteins | sample 1691531 | NCBI WGS metagenome assembly OQWM01 (sample SAMN03418257, study PRJEB22391) | human gut metagenome | biome: human-gut; feature: organic feature; material: feces | host: Homo sapiens | place: Tanzania | collected 2013-01 | reverse complement strand
CGCCCTCGCGGCGGCTCTGGGACGCGAAAAGCAGCTCGACGTCGCCGCCTGCGACGCGCTGACCGAGGAGCTGACCGTCAAGACCCCGCAGATCATCCGCCGCATCTATGCCGAGGAGCACGAGAAGATCCGCGCCAACGCGCAGAAGTTCCTTGAGGCGCGCTGCTACGCCTTCGCAGGCAGCGGCCCGGCGCGCAGCGCCAGCATGATCGGCGCGGCGAAGATGCTCATGCAGGGCGAAAAGACCCCGGCGGAGCTGATCCGTGCCGTCTGCTCGCCCGGCGGCACGACGCTCGCCGGCATGCAGGTGCTCGAGGAGCGCGACCTGTACGGCATGGTCGCGGAGGCCTGCGATAAGTGCACCGCGCGCGCCTACGAGCTCGGCAAATAAATTTTTTCGATTTTTCGAAAAAACAGGTTGACAAACGCCTTTTTATCGGTTATACTAAATGAGCTTGGTCAAAGACAGCTGGCAGCCGCAAGGTTTTAAATGGCGTTTTCGCCGCCCGCCGAGGTCAACATGGAAATGTATATTGCATCGTTACGATGTTTTCTGTGTACCCTCCTGTGTCTTTGCGCCGGGAGGGTACTTTTATTTCATAGGAGGTGAAAATGATGCCGAATGCAAAGGTTCTGGAAGAGAAGAAGGCCGTAGTTGCGTCCCTGGTTGAGAAGATCAAGAATTCTCCCGCTGGCGTACTGGTCGATTACAAGGGCATCAACGTTGAGGATGATACCAAGCTCCGCAAGCAGCTTCGTGAAGCTGGCGTTGAGTATGCTGTCATCAAGAATACCCTGATCCGCTTTGCAGCGAAGGAGCTGGGCTTTGACTGGGACGAGAACCTGCACGGTACTACCGCGCTGGCTATCTCCACCACTGACGACGTTGTCGCACCCGCTAAGATCCTCGCTGATTTTGCGAAGACCCATGAGAACTTCAACCTCAAGGCTGGTTACCTGGAAGGCAAGGTAATCGGTGAGGACGAGGTCAAGAAGCTTGCAGCTATGCCGAGCAAGGAAGTCCTTATCGCTCAGGTTCTGTACAGCTTCAACTTCCCCATTATGCAGCTTGCTATTGCTTGCGATGCTATCGTTAAGAAGGCAGAGGGTAATGAGGAGATGAAGGTTGCCGAGCTGGTAGCCCCGAAGGAAGCTGCTGCTGAAGAAGCTGCGGAGTAATTCCTGTCCCAAAAGCTGTCAAACAGGACAGCAAAACACATTAAATTTTAAAAATAACTTAAATGGAGGTTTATCCCATGACTGTTGCTGAGATTATGGAAGCTGTAAAAGAGCTCAAGGTTATGGAGCTCTCTGAGCTGGTAAAGGCTCTCGAGGAAGAATTCGGCGTATCCGCTACGCCCGTTGCTGTTGCTGGTGGCGCTGCTGCTGGTGACGGTGCTGCTGCTGCTGAGGCTAAGACCGACTTCGACGTCGTTCTGGTTGACGCTGGCTCCTCTAAGATCGGTGTTATCAAGGTTGTCCGCGAGATCACCGGCCTGGGCCTGAAGGAAGCTAAGGAGAAGGTTGACACCGCTCCGCAGACCATCAAGGAGGCTGCTCCGGAGGCTGAGGCTAACGAGATCAAGGAGAAGCTCGAGGCTGCAGGCGCTAAGGTTGAGCTCAAGTAATTTGAGTTTTATCGCTTGAATTTTAAGAGACGCAGAGTTTACGCTCTGCGTCTCTTTTTTTGTCGCGAAACCGACAGGAAAAGGCCATCGTTTACCGGCGCGAAACCGGGACGATGGCCTTTTTGCGTTTTTATTCCTTTTTGGGGCGCGGCGTCACGCTGCATATGCGCTTCCAGAGCGGCGTGATGCGGCAGATGATGTAGACGATGAGCGCGCCGGCGAGGTTGAGGATGAGGTCGTCGATGTCGCACGAGCCGGTGCCCGTGTAGACCTGCGCGACCTCGACCGCCGTGATGGCGAGCGTCAGCGTCGCGGTGAAGAAGAAGATGCTGCGCTGCCAGCGGAATACGGCGGGCAGGAACACGCCCATCGGCGCGAACGCGATGAGGTTTCCGGCGAGGTTGAGAATGACCAGCCGCAGCGAGATATTCCCGTAGCCGTAGGCCAGCAGGTAGTTCTTGATTGTGCGCAGCGGTTCAAGGTTGATCGCCTCGAGCGTTGCGTGCGCCGTAAAGCCGCGGCCGAAGGCGTTGTCGAAGAACAGCACATTTGCGAGCACCCACATATAATAATAGAGCAGCAGCTGCATATACAGCCGTCTGCGGCGCTGCCGCTGCGCCTCCGGGATGCCGCAGAACAGCGCAATGCGCAGCAGGATCGCAAACGCCGCCGCGAACGCGAACTTCTTTTCCGGACCGACAACGAGGTTCGGCGCAAGCTCGTAGAACAGGTTGAAGCACAGCAGCGCCGCCGTGAGCAGTGTCGCTGCGCCGCGAAGTAAGGTTTTCAAAAGGACAGTCTCTCCTTTTGCTGTCAGAGATTTTCTGCCTCGCGCAGCCACAGCGCGGAGACCGCGTCAGACGGCATTCTCCAGTCGCCGCGCGGCGAGAGCGTGACCGTGCCGACCTTGGGGCCGTCGGGCAGGCAGGAGCGCTTGAACTGCTGCGTGAAGAAGCGGCGCACGAAGGTCGTCAGCCATTTTTTGATGGTCGCGTCATCGTACACGCCGGCGAAGGTTATCCTTGCGGCGCGGTAGATCTTGCGCGGCGGATAGCCAAAGCGCAGCATGTAGTACAGGAAGAAGTCGTGCAGCTCGTAGGGGCCGACCAGATCCTCGGTCTTCTGGCTGATCTCGCCGTCCTTGGGGGGCAGCAGCTCGGGCGAGACTGGCGTGTCGAGCACGTCGCGCAGTACATCGGACAGCTCGCCCTGCACGCGGTCAGCCTCGTAGGCGACGAGATAGCGCACGAGCGTCTTGGGGATCGAGCCGTTGACGCCGTACATGCTCATGTGGTCGCCGTTGTAGGTCGCCCAGCCGAGCGCGAGCTCGGAGAGATCGCCCGTACCGACGACCATGCCGCCGGTCTTGTTGGCAAGGTTCATCAGAACGAGGGTGCGCATGCGCGCCTGACCGTTCTCGAAGGTGACGGACAGGTCATCCTTGGACTGGCCGATGTCCTCAAAATGCTGGTCGACAGCCGCCTTGATGTCCACGGTCTTGAGTGTCACGCCGTAGGCCTCCGCCAGTTTCTCGGCGTTGCCCTTGGTGCGCGCGGTCGTGCCGAAGCACGGCATCGTGACCGCGAGGATGCCCTTGCGGTCGAGCGAGAGCATATCAAATGCGTGGACGAGGACGATGAGGGCGAGGGTGGAGTCCAGACCGCCGGACAGGCCGACGACCGCCGTTTTTGCGTGCGTATGGCGCAGACGGGTCGCCAGACCGGTCGCCTGAAGCGTCAGGATCTCTTCGCAGCGCTCGTCGCGCAGCGCCTTGTTTGCCGGAACGAATGGGGTACGCGGGAACGTGCGGTCAGCAAGGTCGTTCTCTGCCGGTTCGAGCGAGAACGAGAATACACCGCCCTCGACCGCTTCAAAGGTATTCATGCGCTGACGCTCGTGCGCGAGGCGCTGAAGGTCAATGTCGGCGTAGATGATGCCCTGCTCGAACATGCGGCTCTCCGCGAGCATGGCGCCGTTCTCGGCAATGAGGTCGTGACCGGCGAAAACGAGATCCTGCGTAGACTCGCCGAAACCGGCGTCCGCATACAGGTAGGCGCACAGCAGGCGGCCGGACTGCTGACGCACGAGGTCGCGGCGGTAGCCCGCCTTGCCAATGATCTCGTCTGACGCGGACAGGTTGACGATGATGTGCGCGCCCATCTGCGCCAATGTAGTAGACGGCGGATTCGGCACCCACAGATCCTCGCAAATTTCTACGCCGAAGGTGAACAGCGGCTGCTCGTCGCACTGAAAAATGGTATCGGTGACGAGCGGAACCCAGCACGGCTCGCCGTCCGCGGCCTTGATCAGCACGTTTTCCATACCGCTGAGCGTGTCGGCAGAGACAAAGTGGCGCTGCTCGTAGAACTCCGAGTAGTTCGGAATGTACGTTTTCGGGACGAACGCCAGTACATCGCCTGCGTTCACGACAGCCGCGACGTTGTACAGCTTGCCCTTGACGCGCAGCGGCAGACCGACGACGATGACGGCGGCAATCTCTTCGCTTTCGCGGCGGACGGTTTCGAGCGCCTTCAGCGCGCCCTCGAGCAGCGTTTCCTGCAAAAACAGGTCGCCGCAGGTGTAGCCGGTCAGGCACAGCTCGGGGAAGGTGATGAGCTTCGCGCCCCTGGCGGCAGCCTGCTTCGCCTGCTTCACGATCTCCGCTGCGTTATATTCGCAGTCCGCAACGTGAAGATCGGGCGTCGCGGCGGCGATTTTGATAAATCCATCTCGCATATTCGGATTTCCTCCAGATGTTCAGATAGTACCAGTATACCCTTTTTTGCTCTGCGATGCAAGAGACTGTCGCGAAACTAACGCGCTGCCAGCGCAAAGATGGATATTACCGACAAAAAATCCTCCATCTTTCGATGGAGGATAAAGCGTTTTTCGACAGTTACAGTGTGGGCAGATCCTTGCGCCATGCGCCGGTCTTGTAGAAGAACACGGACAGGCCCGAGCCGAGGAACCAGCCGATCGGCCAGCTCATCCAGATGCCGTGCTCGTTGCCGATAACGTAGAACAGGGCGATGGACAGGACAACGCGCAGGATAAGGTCGGAGAACGTCGTTATCATGAACGGACGCATCGCGCCTGCGCCGCGCAGCACGCTGTCGCAGACGAATTTGATGCAGACGACGACGTAGAACGGCACGACGGTGAACAGATAGCCGCGGGCGACATCAACAACCCCCGATGCACTGCCGGCAGGCAGGAACAGGCTGATGATACGGTTTGCGAGCGGCAGATAGATCATCATGAACACGATGCCGAGACCGACCGAGAACGTTCCGCCGGCCTTGAGGCCGGGGCCGACACGGTCGAGCTTGCGCGCGCCGATGTTCTGCGCGACGTAGCTCGACAGACCGGACGCAAACGACATACAGCAGGTCAGCGCAAACATATTGATGCGGTTTGCGACCGAGAAACCGGCGATGACGGTCGGGCCGCACAGGTTGACGTAATACTGAATGATGAGGTTGCCGACCGAGACGAAGCTCTGCTGCGCGATAGAGGGGATGGCGTAGTTGGTCAGACGGCGCAGCATTTCGGGTGCGAACAGGATGAAATGATGGCCGGTGTCAAAGGTGCGCACGCGGCGCATGAGCAGGAAGAAGGCGAACACGCCCGATGCGCCCTGCGCGATAAAGGTCGCCCAGGCAACGCCTGCAACGCCCCAGTGCAGCACGGCAACGAATACGACGTCGAGGATGACGTTGCCGACCGAGGACAGGATGAGCAGGAACAGCGGCGTCCGGCTGTCGCCCATGGCGTTGAAAATGCCGGTGCACACGTTGTAGATGAACAGGAACAGCAGACCGAACACATAGACGCGCAGATAGAGCGAGGCGTCCGCGAAAATATCCGCCGAGGTATTGAGCGCACTCATCAGACCGTTGGTGCAGACCGCGCCGAACAGCGTCAGCAGCAGCGAGACGACGGTCGTGGTGATCAGGGCGGTCGAGATCGCGGTCTTCATGCGCAGGTAGCGCTTCGCGCCGAACAGCTGCGAGACGAGGACGGAGGTGCCGATGTTGATGCCTGTCGCAACAGCAACGAACAGCTGCGTGATCGGATAACTTGCGCCGACGGCGGCGAGCGCAAGCTCACCGGCCTGTGCCGACTCGGCAAAACGGCCGACGATCATGGAGTCCGCCATCTGGTACAGCTGCTGGAATGCAACGCTCAGCAGGAGCGGCATGGAGAACCAGAACAGCTTCTTCGATGGACTGCCTTCGGTCAAATCAGTGATCAAAATGGGATGCCTTCTTTCGCTTTTTCAGACAACAGGCTCCCTCCTGTGACAGGAGAGAGCCGTTTGGGTTTGTTGTGCAGCCAAAAGCCGCAGCCTTTTTTAGTTCGCAGCCTTTTTGTGCTTGGCGGAGATGACGAAGATAGTGAGCGCGAACAGGACCAGACCGACAATGAGAGCGATCACGCCGCTGCCGGTGACGCCGCCGACCAGGAAGCCGACGAAGCTCATCGCCGCAACGAGCAGCGCATAGGGAAGCTGCGTGGAAACGTGGTCGATGTGGTGGCACTGTGCGCCTGCGGACGCCAGGATCGTGGTGTCCGAGATCGGAGAGATGTGGTCGCCGCAGACCGCGCCGGACAGGCAGGCCGCAACGGTCATGACGAGCATGGTGGTCGCGCTGTCGCCGAATACCGCGACGGCGATCGGGATAAGGATGCCGAACGTGCCCCAGCTCGTGCCGGTCGCGAACGCGAGACCGAGCGCGATGAGGAAGAAGATCGCCGGCATCAGCATGGAGATAACCGAGTCCGCGCTGACGATAGAGGAAACGAAGCCGCCGATGTTGAGGTAGTCAGCCGAGCATACGCCGGACAGCGTCCACGCGAGCGTCAGGATCAGGATGGCCGGCACCATGGACTTGAAGCCCTCGGTGAACGCCTCGCAGAACTGGCCGAAGGACAGGACCTTGCGCGGAATGTACAGCAGGAAGGTGAATATGAGCGTGAAGAACGAGCCGAGGACCAGAGCGGTCGAGGACGAGCAGTCCGCGAAAGCGTCGATGATGTTCGCGCCCTCGAGAATGCCGCCGGTGTACAGCATCGCGCCGATGCACAGCACGATCAGCACCGCGATCGGGAGGATAAGGTCGTAGACCTTGCCTGCGCCGCCGACAACGTAGTTCTCCTCGAGCTGAGACAGGTCGTCGTCCTTGTGCTCGCGCTCATACTTGCCCATAGCGGAAAAATCGAAGTCCGCCGCCATCAGCCAGATGAGGAACAGCAGCGTCAGAATGGCGTACAGGTTCATCGGGATGGTCTTCATGAACAGCGAGAAGCCGTCCATCGTGCTCGACTCAGGCAGGGAGGAGCCGACCGCCGCCGCCCACGAGGAGATCGGGGCGATGATGCAGACCGGAGCCGCCGTTGCGTCGATGATGTAGGCGAGCTTTGCGCGCGTGATGCTGTATTTGTCGGTGACAGGACGCATGACCGTGCCGACGGTCAGACAGTTGAAATAGTCGTCGACAAAGATGAAGATGCCGAGAAAGGACGTTGCGAAGGAGGCGCCGCGGCGAGACTTGATAGTCTTGACCGCCCATTCGCCGTAGGCGCGCGACGCGCCCGATTTTGTGACGAGCGACACCAGAATGCCGAGCAGCACCAGAAAGATGCAGATGTTGATGTTGTCGCCGAGTTTGCCGCCCATGATCTCGAAGGTCGTTTCGACCGCATGGAGCGGATTGAAGCCGGTATACAGCAGTGCGCCTGCCAGAATACCGATCAGCAGTGAGGAGTAGACCTCTTTGGTGATGAGCGCCAGCGCGATCGCGATGATCGGAGGCAGAAGCGTCCATACAGTTGCCGTGATATCCATATTTATTTTCCCCCAGTTATGCAGGATTGGATTTTTGAGCCTGCAATTATATACTATTTTATCTGGTATTCGCTGGCTTGACAAGACCCCGACGCAGTTTTTCTTGATAAAATGATAAATTTGTGCAAAAAGGCAAGAAAGACCGCATCAAAACGAAAAAAAGACCGCATTTTTGCGGTCTTTTTACAGGGCGCAGATGGGCTTTATGCGAGCGCGGGAGCAGTCTCCTCGACCTGCTCGTAAACGATGCTGATGATGGAGAGCACGACAGTTGCAGTCGCGCGGCAGATATGCACCAGATCGTCGTCAATGCCGTGGTGGCGACCCGCAGCGCGGTAAGCGTCGTGCATATCGGTGATGCGGTTCAGCAGAGCATCCACGCTCGTCGGCGGGATGATCGGGCTGACCCACTGCTCGAACTTCGCCTCGGTCATGCGGCGGCGGATCACGAACGCGACACGCTTTTCGTAGACATAGTGTGCGAACAGGTTGTGCGTGTAGATGTCATCGTTGTGCGGATAGGTAAAGAAATCGGTCATGTAGTGGCAGATCTCGCCGAGATCGACCGACAGCTCGCGGCCGTTCGTGGGAGCGATCGTGTACTTTTCCGCAAAAGCGCGGATTTTATCCATTACTTCGTCCATCATGATCGACGGATTGTGGCGCTTGGTGAGGTAGGTGCCAGTGAGGTCGGGCTTCAAATTACCGTAGACGAAGCCGCTCGGGTCAAAGGTTACGCCGCAAGTCTGCTCGACATAATCCATAAGCAGATTTGCGACACGAATATGAGATACGGAATCCATCAACAATCCTCCAGACGGAACGGTTCCTAAGGCGAACGCCTTAACAAATTCTTAACGCGAAGTGCGTGTACAGACTTGAACTTTACAACAGGAACAGTATAGCATAAAAAAGCTATCCTGTCCTGCTTTTTCTGAAATTGTAACACAAAAAACACAAAAGATTCACAATTTACACGAATCACACAAACGAAAACGTTTTCGATTGGTTATCTTGCACGGAAGGATTCGCTGCGGAACTTGACCTTGCCCTCGAGCGCCTGCCGCAGGCGCTGACACATCGCGTCGCGGTCGCGGTTGAGCGTGCCGGCGAGGTTGACGTAGTTGGAGGCGTGGTTTGCGCGGAAAATGCTGCCCTCGGAGTCGATATGCTCGAGAAGGATGAGTGTTTCGTGCGCGATCTCGATCGGGTTCATCAGATAGAAGCGGCCTTCCTGCCAGTCGCGCATGAGCGGCGTCGGCAGCTCGAACAGCAGCGTCAGCAGGCCGATGTACTCCGGCTTCATGCGCGAGAGCGCCTCGGCGGTCTTGACGGCGTGCTCCTCGGAGAGCTCGAGCGAGCCGAGACCGGCGATGCAGGTGACAGACAGCTTCATGCCGGCCTCCTTGACCATCAGACCGGCGCGGACGATCTCGTCGGCGGTCTCGCCCTTGTTGACGCGGCGCAGCACCTCATCCGAGCCGGATTCCAGCCCCAGATAGATCATCTCGAGGCCGAGCTCGTGCAGCAGGTTAAGATCCTCCTGCTTTTTGCACAGGATGGACGCCGGGGAGCCGTAGCTCGTGACGCGCTCGCACTCGGGGAACAGCTTTTTGATATAGCGCAGGATCTCCGCCATATGCTCGGGGCGGCACATCAGCGCGTCGCCGTCGGCAAGGAAAATACGGTCGACGCGGCGGTACATGCGGCGCGCCTCGTCGAAATCCGCCTTGACGTCCTCGAGCTTGCGCACGCGGAAGCGCTTTTCCTTGTACATATCGCAGAACGTGCATTTATTGTGGCTGCATCCGATCGTGACCTGAACGATCAGGCTGTACGCCTCGGAAGGCGGACGGAATACGCGGCCCTCATATTCAAACATAGTGTTTCCTCCTGAAATAAAACGGGCAGAGCGTACTCTGCCCGTCTGTGTTTATGTTTCAGTCCTCGAGACCGGCGGTTTCCGGCTCGTCATCATCTTCGTCCGTTGCCTCGTCGCCGTCCACGATTTCGATCTCGATGTCCGGCTTGCCGTCAGATTCCTCCTCCGGCGGCTCTGCCGGTGTTTCGGCGGCAGCGGCGTCGTTCTTCGCAGCGGCATAGGTCTCAGGCGCCGGGCATTCCTCCGCGCAGGCGCAGGAAGCACAGTCGGACTCGCTGCGCATCATTTCCTCCAGCTCGTCCATGGCCTTGAGCTCGGCCTCATGATAAACCTCTTCTTCACGCTTCTTCTGAAGCAAAACCAGAGCAGCCGTTGCACCAGCGGCACAGGCCAGACTGGTCAGCAGCAGACCCGCTTTCAGCTTGGTAGAATTTTTCACGGTATCCACTTCCTCTCAAAGGTGATGCGGCGCGGCGTCGCGCGGAGCGCGAAAAACGTTCACAGCCGCCCTGTTATTATATCCGAATGGTATATATATTTAATTTACCATATCGTGCGGTGAAAGTCAATCACTCGAAAAGAGGAACGCGAGGAAAGTTCTGTCACAAAAGCGCCGAAAAGCAAAAGGGACGGCCGAAGCCGTCCCCGAAAAACGTGTTTACTTTGCCTTTACTGCGCCGTCCTTGATGAGATCCCAGTTCTTCCTGAGGTAATCATAGCCGGAGTAGATGGTGACGAGCGTTACCACCCAGCCGACGATGGTCAGAATGAGGTCGGCGCCATCCGTGCGAATAGCAAAAATCGCGCTGAAGGAGGTGTTAGGCTGGCTTGCCAGCGCGCCGAAAATGATATAGTGCAGGTAAATGACGATGATGCCGCCGATCTGCACGCAGGTCTTGACCTTGCCGGTCCACGTTGCGGCCATAACCACGCCCTTGTTGGCTGCAACCACGCGAAGCGAGGTGATGATCAGCTCGCGCGCGAGGATGACGCACACCATCCAGCCTGCCATCGCCTTCTGCTCCACGAACAGGATGAGCGCGGAGGCTACGAGCAGCTTGTCCGCGAGCGGATCGACAAATTTGCCGAAATCCGTTACCTGATTGTACTTTCGGGCGACATAGCCGTCCAGAAAGTCGGTAAACGACGCGACGCAGAACAGCACGAGTGCGATGACTGTGCAGGTCGGGAACGAAACGATATAGTTCCCCCTGTCGATGATCAGCATAGGCTGCGCCGCAAAATAGATGAAAAACGGGATCATCGCGATGCGGGTGAGCGTGATCTTGTTAGCGGTAGTCATATGTTATGCCTCCTTCTGGCGGACGCCGAGCAGGTCGGGGCCAAGGCTCTCGGTGATGAGAACGGAAACGAATTCACCTTCGCCGGGCTCGGTGTCCATCGCGTCGAAGTAAACGTGGCCGTCTACCTCGACCGAGTCCGCGTAGGTGCGGCCGTACCACAGCTGCTGCTCGTCGTCGAAGCCCTCGACGAGCACCTGCATGACCTCGCCGTGACGCGAGGTGTTGTAGTCGTCGAGCACGCCGGACTGAAGCTCCTCGACGATGAGACGGCGGTTCTGCTTGGTCTCGGCGTCGATCTGGTCGGGCATTTCGGCGGCCTCCGTGCCCTCCTCGGGCGAATACTCGAATACGCCGACGCGCTCGATGGCGGCATTCTGGAGGAACTCGCACAGCTCAGCGAATTCATCATCGGTCTCGCCGGGCAGGCCGACGATCAGGCTCGTGCGCAGCACGAGACCCGGGATGCGGCGGCGCATATCCTCGATGAGCACGGTAAACTCCGCGCCGTCGCCCGGACGGTGCATCGCGCGCAGGATGCGCTTAGAAACGTGCTGGAGCGGGATATCGAGGTATTTTACGATCTTCGGCTCCTCAGCGATGACGTCGATGAGCTCGTCGGTGATCTGGTCGGGGTAGAGGTAGTGCAGGCGGATCCATGTGAAATCCAGCTTGCACAGCTCGCGCAGCAGCTCGGGCAGCAGGCGCTTGTGCTCCGGCAGATCCATGCCGTACTTGGTGATGTCCTGCGCGATGACGATGAGCTCCTTTACGCCTGCGTCGGAGAGCGCACGCGCCTCCTCGAGCAGAGACGCCATCTCGCGGCTGCGGTAGCGTCCGCGCAGCTTGGGGATGATGCAGTAGGCGCAGGTGTTCGAGCAGCCCTCTGCGATCTTGAAGTACGCGGTGTAGGAGGGGGTCAGACGGCTGCGGCCGCCGTCGAGCGCGGCGGCGGTCATGTCCGCCATGTAGGCGGCCTGTTCGCCGCGAAGCGCCGCAGTCGCGGCGTCCACAATGTTGTCATAGCTGCCGGTGCCGCAGAATACGTCGATCTCAGGCAGCTCCCTGCGCATTTCGTCCGCGTAGCGCTGCACGAGACAGCCGGTGACGACCAGACCCTTCATGCTGCCGGTCTGCTTGTACTGCGCGGTCTCGAGGATGGTCTCGATGGCTTCGGTCTTTGCCGCTTCGATGAAGCCGCAGGTGTTGACCACGCCGACGTCCGCCTCGCTCATATCCTCCGTAATCTCCCAGCCCGCGTCGCGCATCAGGGAGAGCATATGCTCGCTGTCCACCAGATTTTTGGCGCAGCCGAGCGAAATAAGTCCTAATTTCGGCATGAAATACTCCTTTTTATGATAAATCGACAGATATTTATATTATGATTATGCTTATTCTAATTGGAATAATGATAATGATTGAAACATTTATTTTTTGCTATGTTAGAAGAAGGGGAAGGTATTGCTATTAGAATTCTTATAGGAATGGGTATTGATATTGAGTCTATGTATGATGATTTTTCTATTAGTTTGGTTAAAGGTTCTAAGAAAAATAAAAAGAAAAAGTTACTTATTTGTGATTTAGGAACTGATCTTACTAATATGGCTAAGAATAATGAACTTGATCCTGTTATTGGTAGAGATAAAGTGGTTAGAAGGGTTATGGAAATTTTATGTCGTAGAACTAAAAATAATCCTATACTTATTGGTGAGGCTGGAGTTGGTAAGACCGCTATTGTGGAGGAATTAGCTAGACTTATTGCTAATGACGATGTTCCTAATCTTCTTATGGGAAAAAAAGTTATATCGCTTGATATGGCTACGATGGTAGCTGGTACTAAGTATCGTGGTGAATTTGAAGAGAGAATGAAAAAGGTTATTAAAGAGATAGAAGATAATGATGATATTATTTTATTTATTGATGAACTGCATACGATTGTTGGAGCAGGGGCAGCTGAAGGGGCAATTGATGCTGCAAATATGTTGAAGCCGCAGCTTGCCCGTGGAGAAGTCAAGCTGATTGGAGCAACGACAACCGAAGAATTTCGCAAATATATCGAGAAAGATAGTGCATTGGAACGGCGGTTTCAGCCGATTCAGGTTTTAGAGCCCAGCCCAGAGGCTTGCTTTTCGATTCTCTGCGGCTTAAGGGAAACATATGCGAACTTTCACCACATTGAAATTCCGGATGCGATTTTACGGCAGGCG
>OQWM01002354.1_pt1 | contig 12873 bp, 13 predicted proteins | sample 1691531 | NCBI WGS metagenome assembly OQWM01 (sample SAMN03418257, study PRJEB22391) | human gut metagenome | biome: human-gut; feature: organic feature; material: feces | host: Homo sapiens | place: Tanzania | collected 2013-01 | reverse complement strand
GCATACAGATCAGCCTTACATAATCAAGACAATAGCACCACCATCACTTATGAATCATTCGCTCGCATCCCCAAGCACTGTAGCCCATGTAATGTATCAGAAATACATGCAGGGCATCCCACTCTACCGCCAAGAAAGATACGATGTTATCCGTGCTGCCGGAAAAGGAAACTGCATTGCCGAAGGAATTACAATATATCGAACTTCGTTATACTGATTCGCAGGGAATCTGGAAACCGATGGAAAAGCACCGGATTAAAATCCAGGTGGAAAACGGTGAGCTGATGGGATTCGGAAATGCCTGCCCGCATAATAAAGATGGCTATGATAAAGAGGAAACCAGAACTTATTACGGCGAAGCCTTAGCTGTAGTAAGGGCAGGGGAAAGCGGAAGCGTTAAGGTAAGCGTACAGGATGAGGCTTCGGAATACAGTGTGGATATTCCGATTCAGCCATGAGTTTCACATCGCTTTTCTATTTTCCATTGCTTGGGGCGGCAGCGCTGGTCTTTCGCTTTCTTCCAAAGCGAATTCGGATCATGGCGTTGCTTGTACTTTCGTGGTGGATTTATTTTCTGTACGGATGGCTGCATGTTGCACTGCTTATATGCATGACGATATGCAGCTATGTGGCAGGAAGGATACTTGCAAGTTGGCAGAGTCAGATTACGAGAAAGGGAACAGCTCTTTTCTGCGTGGCGGGGATGGTTCTTTTTCTGTTCTATGTGAAAAAGAATGGGATTGCGATCGGTAATAAAATGGTCATCCCGGTTGGAATTTCCTTCTATATCTTTCAGGCTCTGTCCTATCTGATTGATATCTATCATGGCGGAAGGGCAGAGAGAAGGTTGTGGCAGGACCGATTGAACAGGCAGATCATCTGATCCCACAGTTTGACACAGCGGAGGCTACTGGAGAGGATATCAGCGAAGGTATTACGTACCTGCTGAGCGGCTGTGTGCGGAAATTCGTGATCGCGGACTATATGGCACTGATTGCAGACCGGGTTTACGGGTCTGTATACAGCCAGAGCGGAATGAGTTTACTGCTGGCAACGGTGGCGTTCGCATTTCAGATCTATGGCGATTTCTCCGGGTATACCCATATCGCAATCGGTTCGGCAAGGCTGTTTGGTATCCGGCTGACGGAGAACTTTGACAGACCGTACCTTGCAGCAGGCTGCCGGGATTTCTGGAAGAGATGGCACATCACGCTGACGCAGTGGTTTGCGAAATATCTGTACCTTCCACTTGGAGGAAATCAGAAAAAATACCGGAACATCCTGATCGTGTTCCTTGTGAGCGGGCTCTGGCATGGAACAGACCTTACCTTTGTCTGCTGGGGAGCTTATTTTGGAATCTGGCGGATTGCAGAAGACATGCTTGTGAAAAAAGGAATCATCGGAAGGACAGACGGAAATGAACAACAGATAAGCCTGTGGATGAAACGGGGACTGACATTTTCTGCGGTCTGCCTCTCCTGGGTATTTTTCAGAAGTCGGAATATGGCAGAAGCAGGTGAAGTATTCCGGAGAATCTTTGGTCTTGTGAGAGGGACAGAAGCCGGAATTGGGTTGGAAGAGTGCATGGGAATCGGGATCCGGGCAGGTCTGCTTGCAGGTCTGCCGATGATCCTCAGACCGCAGGAGGACGGGAGGAAGTGTTATTACAGAAACGCAGGGCTCGTTTTTCTGATAATCATCAGTATGTTGTGGAATTTTAAGAGCGGAGGAGATAGCAGCTTTATCTATTTCCAGTTTTGATAAGATGAAGAAAAAGAATCTGAAATGGAAAGTACAATTTTATATGATAACACTGGGAGTGCCTTTGCTTCTGATCGCGGCAGTGCTTTTCCTGCCGCCGCAGTTTGACGAGACTTACCCGGGGGAACTGCCTTATAAAATGGAGCGGCTCAGAGAGACCGGAGATCACAGGATCATTGTGGTTGGAGGGAGCTCCGTAGCATTTGGGCTTCGAAGTGATCTGATCGAACAGGAATTTGAACGGAATGTGGTTAATTTTGGGTTGTATGCGCCGTTAGGAAGTAAAACGATGTTAGAGGCATGTTTTTTCGAAATCCGGGAAGGTGACACCATCATTTTCTCGCCGGAACAGAATGCGGAAACGCTCTCCTTTTCCTTTCAGCCGAAGGAAGTCTGGGAAGCGATGGACGGGCATTTTTCCATGATTGGAATTTTTGAGGAAGAGGAGTTAAAGCGCCTGATCGGTGTGTTCCCGGAATTTGCCTGTGATAAGTTAAAATACGCATTGACCGGGAAACCGCAGCCGGACGGGATTTACCGCAGGGACAGCTTCAATGCATATGGAGATATTGCGGCAGTCGGCGGAGGAGACAGCGTTTCCGCAGTCAAGAAATCAGGATTTGCAGATAAGATTTCATATATCTCCACAGGCGGAGGAGCAATGTTGGAATACTTGGAAGGAAAGACATTACCGGGAATAAAGGCTATAACGGACTGATTTTATAAGGATAAGAAGCAATGAGAAAAACAGCAATAGTTACAGGAGCAAGTTCAGGCATCGGCAGAGCGCTTGCAATCAAGTTAGCCGAAAACGGATACGACCTCGTGATTACGGGAAGACGAACAGACAGACTTGCCGATTTGGAGAAGGAATTGAAGAAAGCAGGGGCTGATGTATTGAGTCTTGTTTTTGATGTCAGCAAATGCGAAGAAGTGAAATCCAATCTCGGAACGCTTTCCGGCAAATGGGCAAAGATTGATTTGCTTGTGAACAATGCCGGCGGTGCTTTGGGAAAAGAGCCTATTCAGGAAGGTGCCATAGAGGATTGGGACAGAATGATAGACACCAATGTCAAGGGTTTGCTGTACGTAAGCAGGATAATACTTCCGATGATGTGCCGAAATAATGGCGGTCATATAGTAAACCTCTGTTCCATCGCAGGCAAACAAGTCTATGCAGAGGGCAATGTTTACTGTGCCTCTAAACATGCGGTTGATGCCATAAGCAAAGCAATCAGAATTGACGCACTTCCATACGGGGTTAAGGTAACAAACATCTGCCCGGGAGCCGTTGAAACAGAATTTTCAATAGTAAGATTTCATGGAGACGAAGAAAAAGCGGCAGCAACATACAAAGGCTTCACACCGCTTACGGCAGAGGATATAGCAGATACAATATATTATTGCGTATCTCTCCCTGCACATGTCTGCATCAATGATTTGACAATAATGCCTACGGCACAAGCCGACTCGGCTCACTTTTTCAAGAAATAGAAACCTATGTACGATAAAATAATAGACGAAGGCAATCCCGACAGTGCTTTGAGTGTAAAGAGTGCAATGGGCAAAAAACCTTCCGACATCAACTCAGAGTATCTTGCAAAGCTGAAAAAGCGTAAGGAAATCAGCGTTGACGAGTATGTGGAGGGCATATTGAATTCCGACAGGGTGATGTTGTCGCAGGCAATCACCCTTGTGGAAAGCAATCTCGCCAAACACCAGCAAAAGGCTCAGCAGATAATCGAGCGATGCTTGCCATACGCCGGAAAGAGTATAAGAGTAGGCATAACGGGAGTACCCGGTGTTGGTAAGAGTACGACTATTGAAGCATTGGGAGTCAAGCTCACTCGCAGCGGACACAAGTTGGCAGTCTTGGCAATAGACCCTACGAGCGAGAAAACCAAAGGAAGCATATTGGGAGACAAGACCCGTATGGAGAAATTGGCGAATGACCCGAACGCATTCATTCGTCCCTCTCCTTCGGCAGGCAGTTTAGGCGGCGTTGCCCGCAAAACACGTGAGACGATAATCCTTTGCGAAGCAGCCGGCTTCGATGTGGTTTTCGTGGAGACTGTCGGAGTGGGACAAAGCGAAGTTGTAGCTCATTCAATGGTCGATTTCTTCCTGCTTTTGCAACTTTCCAATGCAGGAGACGAGCTTCAAGGTATCAAGAGAGGCATTATGGAAATGGCAGACGCCATTTCCATAAACAAAGCCGAGCTTGACCCCGAGCGGGCTGAACTTGCGGCAACACAATACCGCAGTGCCCTTTCTTTGTTTCCAAAGAACGAGAACGGTTGGAAGCCGATTGTATTCACCTCATCGGCATATACAGGCAGCGGAATAGAAAAAATGTGGGAGACTGTGATGGATTACGTTGCCCAAACCAAGGCAAACGGCTTCTTTTACAAGAAAAGAAACGAACAAAACCTCAGAATACTTACCGAAACCATCAACAACACTCTTACGGAACGCTTCTATGATTCATCTTTCGTTGAAGAACGTTTGGAGAAACTGAAAAACGATGTATTGGAAGACCGCATCTCTGCATACATGGCAGCACAAAAATTATTGGACGGGTATTTTGAAAGTCTGGCAAAGTAAGTTGATATGATTAAAATCGGATTACGGAATTTCTTAGGCTTTATCGGAGTATTTATTTTGCTGTCTGCATGTTCGCTCAGCAAGAAAGAGAAAGTCGTAAAGGCAGATGACACAATGCTTTTCAACAATGAATGGAGGCTTGTGAAGATGGGTTCCAAGAATATGAAATATGAAGAGGGTTGTGAGCCTATAACCCTCTTGCTTACTTCGGAACCGGAAAATGTAAGCGGCTTTTCGGGTTGCAATCGCTACTTCGGTAAGTTCGCAACCAAGAAAAACAAACTTTCTTTCAAACAAATGGCTTGTACATTGATGGCTTGCCCGCAACAGGACATGAATTTGGAAGACAGGTATCTGCAATTACTCGACAAGGTTAACTCTTTCACCGTGCAGAATGATACTTTGATGTTGCTGAAAGACGATAAGGTATTGTTGATTTTTGAGAAATAACATGCTTTACAGCCTTTTGACAAATCGGAAACACAAAGACGCTGATGTTTTGTGAAGTTATATTGCCGCTTCACTTGCCACGGACGTTCACTTATCGTATTCCGACCGATTTGCAAGGGCAGGTGAAGATTGGTTGCAGGGTAGCGGTTCAGTTCGGCAACAAAAGAATTTACAGTGCTTTGGTTGCAGAGTTGCATAACAGGGTTCCACGAGTGCAAAGCGTGAAATTCATCTTGGAACTCATAGACAGAGAAGCCGTTATTTCCCAAGAAAATCTTTCCTTTTGGCAATGGATTGCCGATTATTACGCTTGCTATATAGGCGATGTAATGCTTGCGGGTCTGCCTGCCGCATTCAGATTGAAAAGTGAAACAAAGCTCTTGCTGTCTCCCGATTTCACGGGAGATACAACGGGCTTTTCGGATAAGGAAATAAGAATTCTGAAATTCGTTGCGGCAAAAAAAAACACCGATGTCGATAAAATAGCCGCTCATATCGGCGACTTACATATTCTGCCGCTTATTACAGGCTTGATGGAAAGGCAGGTACTTATTGCAGATGAGCAGTTGTATGACCGATACAGCCCCAAGACAGAGGATTATTTGGTCTTCGGTGAAGAATGCAGGGGCAAGGAGCAACTGCAATGCAGGATTAAAGAATTGGAAAGCCGAAAAAACTGTGCTTCACAGTTGGAAACGTTGATGAGGTTTATAGTTGCAGAACAGAAAAGCGGCATAGTGAAGCGTTCGGACTTCCAAAGGGAAAACTCTCCAAGTTCAATACAGACCTTAATCAGGAAAGGCATATTGTCAATAGAGCGTTCGGCATGCAGCAGGCTCGCAGTAAATCGGGAGATTGCCGATAGCGAGGCAATAATTCTTAATGACGAACAAAGTGAAGCATACAATCGAATTACTCAATCATGGAATACGAAGAACGTAAGTTTGCTTCACGGGGTTACAGGCAGTGGAAAGACGGAAGTTTATATCAAATTGATTGCACGAATGCTTGAAGAGGGGAAACAAGTCCTGTATCTCCTCCCTGAAATCGCCCTTACGGCTCATCTTATCAATCGTTTGGAAAAATATTTCGGGAAAAAGGTTGGAGTTTATCACAGCCGCTTCTCCAAGGACGAGAGGGTGGAGATATGGCATAAGGTAAAAAGCGAGGATATGGCTGAAAGCTACCGCATAATCATAGGTTCGCGTTCCTCCATCTTCCTTCCGTTTTCCAATCTCGGGCTTGTGATTGTAGATGAAGAGCATGACAGCGGTTTCAAACAAACAGAACCTGCACCAAGATACAATGCCAAAGATGCAGCTCTTTATCTTGCTCAAACCGCAGGCGTAAAGGTTGTCCTCGGTTCTGCAACGCCTTCCGTGGAGTCTTTCTTCAATGCACAGACTGAGCGTTTCGCCTATGCCAAGTTGACGAAACGTTATGCCGGTTATGAGTTGCCCGAAATTCTTTTGGCTGATTTGAGACAGGACTACAAGCAACACAGCATGTATTCCATCTTTTCCGAACTTCTTTACAGGAACATTGAAAATACTTTGCAAAGCGGCAGACAGGTTATACTTTTCCGAAATCTCAGAGGCTTTGCATCTTCGCTTCGTTGCGATGTTTGTGGTTGGACCGCCAAGTGTCCGAACTGCGATGTGTCCCTTACGGTGCATAAGCACGGCGGTATGCTGAATTGTCATTACTGCGGAGAAACCTTACCCGTGGTTTCGGAGTGTCCGCAATGCGGAAGTCGTGCGGTGAGAATGACAGGCAGCGGAAGCGAAAAGTTAGAGGAAGAAGCCCAAAGGTATTTCCCGAATGCGACAGTGGCAAGAATGGACGCAGACAGCATTCGCAACAAAGGAGCTTACCAAAAAATCATAGATGATTTCGGTAATGGCAAGACGGATATTCTATGCGGCACTCAACTTGTGAGCAAGGGCTTTGATTTTGCCAATGTAGGCTTGGTGGGGATAATAGATGCGGACAGCATGTTGAACTATCCGGATTTCCGATCTTACGAACGCTGCTTCTCTTTGCTGACCCAACTTGCCGGAAGGGCAGGAAGAAGCAAGGAAAAAGGCAGAGTAATCATTCAAACCTTCAATCCTCTTCACCCCGTCTTCAAAGACGTCTGTGCTTACAACTATGAAGCTATGTACAACAAGCAGATTGTGGAACGCAAGCTCTTTCGCTATCCGCCATTTTACCATCTCTTGCGGATAAGTCTGCAATGCAGGGATTGCAAGGAGTTGGATAGCTTTGCCGATACATACACAGAGAAATTGCGGGGTATATTCGGCGGGCGTATTTTAGGTCCCGAATATCCTCCTATCAGTCGTATAAGGAACTTCTACATCAAGAACATAATCCTGAAACTCGAAAGAAACCTATCATACGCCAAAGCCAAGCAAGCCATACTTCGTTTGAACGAAGAGATGTATGCCTCCGTTCCGAAAAACCATGTTCGGATAATCACGGATGTCGATCCGCAGTAATGAATATGCGAACCGACATATAGATTTTCTCTTATGTTTTATTTCCCCTTTGACAGAAGACAAACGGCGTATGCAGCTATACCCTCGCTTTTGCCCACGAAACCGAGTTTTTCGGTCGTTGTGGCTTTTATGCTTATGTCCTCCGTATCCAAATCGAGAATGGCAGACAGTGTTTGCTTCATTTCTTCTATGTATTTGCCGATTTTCGGACTTTGGAGGCAGACCGTCGAGTCTATGTTCTCTATCGAATAACCCTTGTTGCGGACTTTCTCGAAGCTGTCTTTCAACAGTCGTTTGGAATCGATACCCTTGTATTCCGCCTTGCTGTCCGGATATTGGAAACCTATGTCTCTAAGGTTTGCAGCACCCAAAAGAGCATCGATGATTGCATGTATCAGACAATCCGCATCGGAATGTCCCACACTGCTCAAAGGAGAGGGAACATCAATCCCTCCCAACACGAGATGTTCTCCCTCTTCCAAACGGTGAACATCATAACCTATACCAACCTTAAACTTCATTGCAAATATTGTTTCTTCATTACTGTTTTTCCAAATGGTGTTTTATTTTGCTGTGCTGATACAGCTCAGATTTCTTCTTCAAAATGCCATAGGTGTTTCCTCATATCGACACACCCATTAGACTTGAAAGTAATGCCTTCCGCTTCCAAGAGTGTACGTTGTTCGCTGAAACATGGAGCAGTGCGACCGAGACTGTTGACTACTCTGTGGCAAGGGAGATTCAATGAGGCAGGAAAGATGCTGAGGATATGCCCTGTCTGCCTCGAATTGCGAGGCTTTCCTGCCAAATAAGCCACTTGTCCGTAGGTCAATACTTTGCCGTAAGGGATTTGAGCAACCACGCAACAAACTTCATCTTGGAATTTATCGGTTTCGGCATTCATAATGCGAGATGTTTATTGCCTGTTTCCAAGTTGAGTAAAAATCGCTTGGCTTGCAAGCCTCCTGCATAGCCTGTGAGGCTTCCGTCTGTGCCTATTACTCTGTGACAGGGTACGATAATCGATATGGCGTTGGCTCCGTTGGCTGCTGCCACGGCTCGCACCGCTTTCGGATTACCTATGCTTGCAGCCAAGTCCGAATACGAACGGCAGCTGCCGTATGGTATGCCTTGCAGAGTTTCCCAGACTTGTTTCTGAAAATCCGAGCCGACAAAGAGCAACGGTATGTCGAATGTCCTGCGTTGTCTTGCGAAATATTCGTCGAGCATACCCTTTGCGAGTTGCAAGACTTCCGATGAACCTTGCATATATTCGGCATCAAGCCCTGCCATTATTCGTTTATCGGTTTTCTCTCTGCGGTCTGGTACATTCCAATCGCAAAGACAGAGTTTTCCCTCGTAAGAACCGAGCAACAACTCACCGCAAGGAGAGAGATAAGTATCGATGATGATTTTGTTTTTGTCTGTCATTTCGGAAAGATTATTGTTTCATTCGTTTCTCTTAGCGGAAATATTCCTCGAAAGAAGAAACGGCGGAGATTTCCTCCGCCGCAGTCAAACCAAAATAAAACGTTATGAAAAACTCACCCGTTATAAACAAGCCTTGTAGTCTTGCAATATATCGGGATTGAAGTTGTCTATGTAACATGCGGCTTTCTCAATCTCGCTTTGTGCCATTTGTGTCATTATGCGAGCCGATTGAATGAAGCCTGCTTCCTTTTGCGAGTCATTGACAAGGAGGTTGCTCATGATAAGATAACCTGCCATCTCGACCAATCGTCTCGAAAGAAAATCGAATGCTTCACTTGCCGTACCCAATTCTTTGGCTTTCTCCACCGTTGCCTCGTAACGTTCTCTCAAAGCTACGAGCGTTTTTCTCATTTCTGCCAATTCGCCCGATACCTCAACGGTTTCGTATTCCTTTATTCTGTTTGCATATACTCCGGAGGTAACGCCCTTGATTGCTGCAACGACCTGCAACTGAGAAGTGCCTTCGTATATGGTCAGAATTCTTGCGTCTCTGTACAATCTTTCGCAAGCATAATCTTTCATGAAGCCGCTGCCGCCGTGAACCTGAATGCAGTCGTATGCTATTTGATTTGCATATTCAGAAGAGAACAATTTCAACATAGGTGTCAAGGCATCTGCCAATCTCGAATGGGCTTTAAGCAACTGTTTCTCCTCGGGGGTTATTTTCCTTTCACGGGAAATGGCATCCAAAGACTTGTACATATCGACCTGACGAGCCGTTTCGTAAAGCAATGTTCTTATTGCATCGGTCTTTGCCCTCATGTTGCCAAGCATTTCATAGACTTGAGCAAAGTCTGCTATCGGTTTACCGAACTGTTCTCTTTCATGAGCATACTTAACAGCTTCTCTGTATGCTGCTTCTGCCAATCCGACGGATTGAGCTCCCACTCCGAGCCTTGCTCCGTTCATAAGACTCATCACATACTTTATCAAGCCGAGCTTTCTGTCGCCAACTATTTGTGCAGGAGCATTGTTGAATACCAATTCTGCGGTAGGAGAACCTTTTATTCCGAGTTTGTTTTCTATTCTTCTTACGGTTACGGCTTTGTTTGCCCTGTCATAAACGAAGTAGCTCAATCCTCTGCCGTCCGTTGTACCCTCTTCGCTTCGTGCAAGTACCAATTTGATGTCTGCATCTCCGTTCGTGATGAAACGCTTCACTCCGTTCAAACGCCAAACTCCGGCTTCCTCATCGTAGGTTGCTTTCAAACGTACGGCTTGAAGGTCGCTTCCCGCATCCGGTTCGGTCAAGTCCATCGAACAAGTGGCACCTTTGTTTATTCTCGGAAGATATTCGTTTTTTATTTCTTCCGAACCGAACTCATATATCGTTTCTGCACAGTCCTGCAAGCCCCATATATTGGCAAAGCCACAGTCTCCGCGTGATACGATTTCAGCCGCCATTACGTAAGGAACGTAAGAGAAATTCAATCCTCCGTACTGACGAGGAAGACTCATGCCGTACAAACCTGCATTCTTCAAAGCCTCGTGATTTTTTTGAGTGCCTTTGGCATATATAATGGCATTGTCCTCTATTTTGGGACCTTCCGCATCGACGTCCTTTGCGTTTTCTGCCAATACATCGGCAGTTATTTCGCCTATTATCTCCAATACTTTTTCGTATGAGTCCAAAGCATCTTCAAAGTTCTCCGGTGCGAAATCGTATTTGTCTTTATCTGCATAGTCTCTCTCCTTCAAGCGAATGATTTCCTGCATCAAATCGTGATGAAGATGAAACTTCAATCTTTCGTTATCTGTGAAAAAATTACCCATGATTCAATCTGTTCTTATGTTTACAAATATGATTATTTGGTATTGTCCTTATAATGCTTTATAAGCTTTGGAAGGATTTCAAAAGCATCACCAATAATCTTGTAATCGGCAATGGCGTTTATCGGAGCATTGGAATCGGTGTTTATGGAAATAATCTTGGCAGATTGTTCCATACCTGCGCGGTGTTGAACTGCACCCGATACTCCGCAGGCTATACATAGCTTGGGACGAATGGTTACTCCCGTTTGTCCGACCTGACGTTCATGTTCCGTCATACCTGCATCGACAGCTGCCCTTGTTGCTCCCACTTCTCCGCCAAGCACATCGGCAAGTTCATGTATCAACTTAAATCCGTCCTTTCCGTTTGCCATGCCGTATCCTCCTATGACAACGATTTGTGCATTCTTTATATTGATTTTCTGCTCCTCGATTTCTCTTGCCAAAATCTTTACACAGAAATCGCTTTCACCGACATATTTCGCCACGTCCAAGATTTGCAACTCTCCTTTGTAAGAGGCATCGTGTATTTCTTTCTTCATGACACCTTCTCTGACCGTCGCCATTTGCGGGCGAGTCTCGGGGTTGACTATCGTCGCCACTATATTACCTCCGAAAGCCGGACGTATCTGATATAGGAGTTTGTCATAAACCTTGCCTGCCTTTTTGTCTTCATGAGAACCTATTTCCAAACTTGTGCAGTCTGCTGTCAATCCGCATTTAAGGTAAGAGGATACTCTCGGTGCCAAGTCCCTGCCTATGCAAGTTGCTCCGAAAAGGCATATCTGAGCCTCTTTTTCTTTCAAAAGTTTGGTTACAATCGCAAAATGAGGTAAAGTAGTGTAAGGGAATAATCTCTCGTCTTTTGCATAGTTTATTATATCCACACCGTATGGAAACAAGGTCTCTTCGAGTTTCTCCGCAGACTCTCCTATCACTATTGCTTCAACTTGGCATTGCAGATTATCTGCCAATTTTCTCGCTTTGCTCAAAAGTTCCAAGCTCACATCGGCAATGGTACGTTCTTCCGTAAGCTCGCAATATACAAATATGTTGTTCATCTCTGATATTCTTTATTGTTAAACACTGATAACTAACCGATGATGTGTGAAGCAATCAAATCCTTGACTAAATTATCCAAACCCTCATCCGTTGGATCGACCTCTATGCTTTCTTTTGCAGTAAGGACAACATTATCTATTTTCTTAACCTTTGTAGGAGAACCGCTCAATCCGAGACGACTATCCTCCGCTTCTATGTCCGCAGCACTCCAAAGACCGATTTTCAAATACGGTTTCTTGGAAAACATATCGCTGCAATCCTTTTTCATTTCGGCAGCTTCGGCTTCCGTCAAAGCATTCTTATATTTCATCAGTTGTTTTGCGATAGGAAAACGGCAGTCCGGTGCAGAAGAACCCACCGTTACCAAACAAGGATAAGCACATTCCACCTCTTCCACTCCGCGTTCCAAACGTCTCTTTATACGTATTTTCTTTTCATCTGCACATATCACCTCTTCGGCGTATGTAATCTGCGGCATATTCAACTTCTCAGCCGTTTGCGGTCCGACCTGAGCCGTATCACCATCGATGGCTTGACGTCCTGCAAAAACCAAATCGACCTTGCCGAGTTTCTTTACGCCCTGACTGATGGTGTAAGAAGTCGCCAAAGTATCACTGCCGGCAACCTTGCGATCGGAAATTACAAAACCGCCATCAGCTCCGCGGTATAAGGATTGACGAATTATCTCTGCGGCTCTCACCGGCCCCATTGTCAAAACATACACCTCTGTTTGAGGAACAATATCCTTTATATATAAAGCCATCTCCAAAGCATTCAAATCTTCGGGATTAAAAATAGCCGGCAAGGCAGCACGATTTACCGTACCCTCTTCCGTCATTGCATCTTTACCCACGTTACGAGTATCAGGCACTTGCTTTGCCAACACTGCGATTTTCAAACTCATATACTTCGTTATTAGTTATACAGACTGCAAAGGTACGAAAAAATCCGAACACGGGTGTTTTACTGCCTTTTTGCCCTTTTCTACCGTAATCACGTCAAAACAAAAAGCAAACAAAACCATTGTCATCTTTCCGAACCACTCACCGTGAGAAAGCAATTTCCCATTTTGTTCAATCGATTAACGAAATCCGAAATACAATATCCCCATTTTCCTAACAACAAAACAAGAATGCAAAACAGGTAGGTCTGCGGAATTTTCATCCTGTTTCGGGCTTGTTTTCGACCAAAATCACACTTTTCGGAAGACAAAAGAGACGCCATTGAGAAAAAG
>OQWM01002351.1_pt1 | contig 12881 bp, 3 predicted proteins | sample 1691531 | NCBI WGS metagenome assembly OQWM01 (sample SAMN03418257, study PRJEB22391) | human gut metagenome | biome: human-gut; feature: organic feature; material: feces | host: Homo sapiens | place: Tanzania | collected 2013-01 | reverse complement strand
TAGTTTCAGCAACGTTCAGCTTTTCCGGCTCACGTTTGAACATCATAGTTTCTTGGGATACTTCGGCCATACGAAACACTCCTTTCGTTTTTCGTAAATATATTGTAGCACATTTTTTTGAAAAAAGCTGTGTTTTTCTAGTTAACTTGCAAAAAAAGAGTACTTATATTAAGCTTTGCTTTACTTCGGGTGCTATAGCAGCAAAGCGTCCTGACAAAAGCCCCGGCACAGGCGCATCGTTGACGATGCGGCAAATGCCGGGGTTTTGCTTTAGCTGCGCTTCTATCAGGATTGTACAATCCGTAAAAGTGCTTCAACCGTCAATATTTAAATTTGCTTAGAGGCTCATGCCGCCAGCTACATAATGGAATTCAGCCTTGCGCTCACGCAGGTTGCGTTCCTTATCCCAAGGTGCAGTGCCGAACCAGTAATCATCTGCCGGATTAAAGCTTGCCAAAACTGTCAGGGTGCCAGGGTCAATTTCCACCTTGTAGTTTTTGAGCAGGTCGTCGCCGCCTGTCAGATGCAAGCTACCATTAATCAAAACGCCGATTTTATCTTCGTAAACGCCGACAATCAACGGATTTACCGAGCTGTCCAGCTCATAACCGCCTACGCCGATGCCAGCCAGGGTGTCGCCATTGGTCAGGCCGTTGGCTTTGCCGGTGTATTCTACAGGTACGCCCTGGGTAATGGTTTTGTCATCTACCGCAAAGGTCAGCTTAGCAGGTGTTACGTCAGACTTACCTGCGTTAATCTGCACATTATAGTTATTGTTCAGGTTTTCTACACCGCTGGCAGTACCATTCCACTCGTAGCTGCCTACGTTATCGGTCTTCTTAACGTCGGTTAAGCTGCCTTCCGCAATTGCACCATCAGCGTTAGCGTTGATTACCAGACCATTATCGCCATTGACTAAGCCTGCATTTGCACCAAAGGTATATGCGTTGCTGTAGTCCTTTGCATCCAGGTTGCCGTAAACGCGGGTGATATCGTTCAGGTTTACTACGAGGTTGGCCTTTTCAACCGTAGACTTGCCATTTGCAGTTACTACAAGATTATAGTTTTTGCCCAATCCTGCATTATCTGTTGTTGCTGTACCGCTCCAAGTATAATCGCCGGCATTGTTAGTAACCTTGCCTTCAGTATTGACGGTCAAGGCGCCATCGCCAGTAACTGTTACCTTAACATCGCCGGCATTATAGCTATCACCATTTACCAAACCAGTAATACCGCTTACGCCATAGCTACCGCTAGTAATCGTTGCATTACCGTAGGTACGTACTACATCGTTCAGGCTTACGTTCAATGTTGCCTTGTCTACATACGACTTACCATTTGCATTCACTACCAAATCGTAGTTCTTATTCAAGCCTGCATTATTAGCTTCTATAGTACCGTTCCAGGTATACTCGCCATGGTCATTTGTTACTCTGTCGCCTGTTACGCCAGCAATTGCGCCATCGCTGTTGACTGTAACCCTAAAGTCACTGGCATTGTAGCTGTCGCCGTTTACCAGACCGGTGATGTTGCCTGCGCTGTAACCACCGCTGGTAATCGTTGCATTGCCATAGGTGCGGTATACATCACTCAGGCCAACATTCAGCGTTGCCTTGCCTACTTTAGAAACGCCATCTTCTTTCAATTCCAGCTTGTAGTTGTTCTTCAGTGCTGCATTGTCTGTTGTTAAATCACCGCTCCAGGTGTAATTACCTGCATCGTTCGTTACCTTGCTGCCGCTTACGCCATCAATTGCGCCGTCACTAGTTTTGTTTACTGTGATTTCGCTAGCATTATAGTTGTCGCCGTTGACCAGGCCTTCGATACCGCTTGCGCTGTAACCGCCGCTGGTAATTGTTGCATTACCGTAGGTGCGTACTACTTCATTCAAGCTTACCTTCAAGGTTGCCTGATTAACCACAGAAACACCATCATCAACAATCAGCTTATAGTTTTGCTTCAGCTTGTCGTTTGCTGCAACTACATTGGCGTTCCACTTATAAGTATCACCAGCATCATTGGTTACCTTGCTGCCGCTTACGCCATCAACCGCGCCATCGCGATTAACAGCGCCCAAAGTTACATCGCCGGCCGCATAATTATCGCCATTGACATTACCAGTCAATCCGTTAACGCCATATGCGGTGCCATTAATCAGCGCTGCATTACCATAGGTACGCTCAACACCGTTCAGCTTAACGTGTATTTCTGCTTGGTCAACTTTAATGCTGCCTGTAGCGTCATTAACCAGCTCATAGTTGCCCAACTTATTTGCATCGCCTGTAAGCGCTGCATGATCAATCTTCAGGCTGTCAGCATATGTGCCAGCATCCGCAGTATTGCGCTCGCCCTTATTAGCCGCATAGCTGCTGCCATCCTTAACATTAACAACAGCACCAGCAGCCAGCTTGACATCATCACCATAAACAATAGCGTTTGCCAAATCCTTAATGCTTACCACGCCATTGATATGATCGTTAATAGCATCCTTGCTACCGTAGGTCAGATTGGCATTGATATTGTTCAGGTAAACCTTGCGCGCCGAAACAGTAGATACGCCCTGAACAGTCGTTGTTGTGCTGCCTACGCCATTATTTACGAATTCATAATTGCCTGTAAGGCTCTCATCCAGCTTAACGCCTGCATGCCAATTGTAGGTTCCCTTATTATCGGTACGCTTTTCAGAATCGACAGTAATAATGCCTGTATCCTGGCTGTTTTGGATCGTATCCTGCGAATCAGTGATAGTCACCTTGCCATCCAGCTCTGCCTTCATAGCGTCATTGAAGCTGTCAAATCCATTAATGCTCAACGCATAATTTGTGTCTTTCAGCAAATCGCCATACGTTCTGTTAACAGTATTACCGGTAACATTCAGCACCTTTTTGGTAATCGTAATACCACCCACGGTAAAGTCATAGCCCAGGTTGTTAGGACCTACTTCGCCACCGCTGGCAATCTGCCCGGACCACAGCCAGCTGCTGTAATCGCCGACGTTCTTCAGATTTTCACCCTGCAGCAGGCCGTTGTTGTTCTTATACGCTGCAAAGGCATCGTTGGTCGCATCATTCGTAGTCAGCTTGCCATTTGCAATCCAGCCGGGGATATCAAGATGATTTGTCGCATCATAAACCCAACCGTTCTGCAGGTCGCCTGCTACCGTAACCTTGGTCAGGAACACCTTCAGCAGCGGGTTAGTGCGTTTATCGTAAAGCTTCCAGATTGTATCCTTATCTTCAAAATCGTAGCTGTCCAGCTTCTTGGCATCCTTGCCGTTTTCCAGTATTCCATCAGCATTAATGATATGACTGCTGCTGACGGTACCACCATTAACATTGGTTACATTGGTGCTGCAATTTGCTGTATAACCATAGATATTGCTTACATGGCCTTCATTGCTGCCTACAATATTCGCCACATTGCTAGTTCCTACTACCGCAGTAGTGCTGTAAGCGTTGCTCAGTGTGCCTGTAGCCGTATTGCTGCCCACAATGCCGCCAACATTGCCAGCGCCGCGAATTGCACCGCCATCAGTATAGGTATACTTATAAAGCTTTTTGCCATCAGCGTCAGTTGCGCCGGTTTCGGTCTTGGTTACTGTTACTACGCTGTTGAATACCTGGTCCAGCTTGCCGCTGTTAGTACCGGCGATACCACCGACGTTGCTGCTTTGTCCTGCATCGACCACGCCAGTGTTGTAGCCCGCCGTCAGCGTGCCGCTGTTATTGCCAAGCAGACCGCCGATGTTTGTGCTGGTAACTGGTGTAATTATACCGGTCTCTGCATCGTAAGAGCCTGCCTGAATCGTACCATTGTTATAAATCTGGTACTTATAATAATTGTTGTTATCATCGCGGCCACCGGTGATAACACCATGGTTGATACCAATAATACCACCGACATTTGCTACACCGCTGACATTACCGTCCATCCTGTTCATCAGGGAGGAATTGGTAATAGTCGCGCCAGTGCCATCTGCCTTATAGCCATTTACACCGATAATACCGCCGGTGCCGTTTTCCTCCGTGCTACCGGCAGCAGAAGTATTACCATGCACCTCGCCCTCATTTTTCATGATGACGTGGGTAATATCCGCACTGTTTTCACCGATGATGCCGCCAGCACCACCAGCTAAAGCAATAACAGTACCGGAGTTGACAATACCTACGCTTTGTTCGGCAGTACCGGTAATAGCAACTTCATTTTTGCCGATAACACCACCGACATAGTTCTTGCCGATAACAAAGCCTTCATTGCTGTTGCCCATGCCCAGCAGTTGGCCTACTTTTTCGCCTTCGCTTGTGTTTCTGCCGACAATGCCGCCTACATAGGAGGCCTGCGCAGCATCCACTCTGGCTCTGTTGGTCGCATTGGTGATAATGCCCACGTTTTCACCGGTAACGCCGCCAAAGAACTGAGCGTTTGCTGCAATATCCGTGGTGCCTTTTAAAGCAGTTCTGTTCGCTTCATCAATCACATACAGGTTGATATTGGAATTTACATTATCAATGCGACCGCTGTTTTTACCGGCAATGCCGCCGACGTTTTCCCAACCGTAGATTTTACCGCTGTTCACCAGGTTCAGCTGGTCGTCTGCGGAAATAACGCCCTCGTTGACACCGGCAATACCGCCTACATTCTTAATACCGGTAATTGTAGCCTGCGGGGAATTTTCCAGGTTGTTGAGGTAGGAGTCCGCTGTATTGTAGCCCACCATGCCACCGACATTGGTGCAGCCGGTAATTGCGCCGGTATTGCGTCCCTGGTTTGTAGTAGCATGATCTTGTATACCTACCAGGCCGCCGACATTTTGGCTGCCTGCATCGCCAATGATTTCTACAGCGTTAGCAATGTTTTCCAGCGTTGGCTGTGAAGCGAACCAATCATCCTGATTAACCATTATATTAGTGCCGGCAATACCGCCGATAGCCTCAGAGCCGTGGATAATACTTTCATTATAAACATTGGTAAGCTTGCCGTTATTGGTACCGACAATACCGCCGGAAATTTTAGTGCTGCCAGATTTACCGGTAACACCATGGGCAGAAACATTATCAATATCTGTATCAAACTCAGGTCCCAAAAGGCTCAGATCATGCTTTTTGTTAATGCCGACAATGCCACCCAGGTTAGATGCGTATTGACCATCAGTCAGACCAGCAGTTGTCACAGCACTGTTACTTTGAACGTTATCTATATAACCACTGTTTATTTTAATGTTATCAAGGTCACTCCAATCAACAGTACCGCCATTAACGCCCGCAATGCCGCCTGCCACAGTATCCGCACCGGCGATAACTGTGCTCTGGTCATCACTGTTGCTGATGCCACCGTAGTTTTTACCTACCAGGCCGCCGATATAACCGCCGCTGCCTTTTACGGTATTGCCATAGCCGGAAATGCCGCTGATGGTGCCGCCGTAGTTTTCTGCTGCTACAGCACCAACGCTGGCACCGTTCTGCTTACCGGTGAATACGGAAGAAGCGATGTTTATGTCTTTAACTACTGCGCCACTGCCCAGCACGCCGAAGAGGCCGCCTTTAGCCTGCAAGCCGACAATCGTGTGCCCATTGCCGTCAAATGTGCCTGTAAAGGCTGTATCGCCACTGCCGATAGTGTTATAGGTGCTATTACCATCTGCATCGACCAGGCCGCTGGCATCTATATCATTTTTCAGGACATAATTATATCTTAAAATATTTCTGTCAGTCACATTTTCAGCCACACGCTGCACGGAATTCAGCTCCTCAGCATTGCTTATCCAGGCATAAATAGCGTTACGGATATTGTCCCCGTGATAAGTTGTACCGGCTGATTCCGCATACAGGTTTTTCAGCTTATCTATCAACGTGACATTAGTAGTACCATCTTCGTTTTTCAGGTCATACTTTGCATAGTTCAGATTTCCTGTAACGCCGTCCACAGTATAATTATCATCCCAAAAATCGAAGGTGATTTTCATGGAACGTTTGTCATCAGTATACTGGCTGTTGTTGTTGCCATAAATGCCGGTTTCTGCTGTGCTATGCGCATCAATAAAAGCATGCAGCGCCTTTACCTTTTCATTTCCCTTCAGATCGCCACCGATATTGGAAAGATCCAATGTGATAGCATTGACATAGACATCGCCGGAGCCATCAGGGACTTCGGCACCACTCAGGTTAATGCTGCCTGCGACATTAAGGTCGCTGTCTACCAAAATATCACCGCTGCTGCTGACAGTCAGGTTGCCCTTAGTCTCAATCTTACCCTTTTTATAGTTGCCATACAGCAGGTTGGCGCTACCGCTCATATACGTGCCATCATCCAGGGTATTTTCCATAGTGCTGATAGTGATATCGCCTGTTTTGGCAGTTGCAGTCTGCAGCCGATAAGCATGCTCCATGCCTTGAGAGGTCATTGCCTTAGTTTTATCTGACACATTATCCTTATCTGGTGCCAGGGAATCACCATAGCCATAGTTAATACCAGGAACAATAACATCGGTGCTTTCTCCCTCTTTGCCCAGGGTAATCAGCTTGCCATAGACAGTTAAATCACTGGAGGTGATGTTAATGCCATGCTGAAGTGATTTTTCCGGATTAAAATGGGAAAGCGCATTATGGTTACCAGTAGCAATAACGCTGCCGCTCAGCTCCAAGGAACTGTTGGTGTTTAAGGAAACGTCACTGCCGTAAAGCTTGCTGTCCATACCAAAGCGCAGGCCATCCTGCAGGTTATCCTTAGCGTTGAGCTCCAGCAAGCCATCGCTGTAAATTGTGCCGCCAAAAATATGCGTGCTGTTGGTAATTTCTACATTGTTCAGCGTCAGGCCAGGTGTATAACGAAGGCTATTATCAGCATTAGGCAAGCCAAAAACTGCCAGGGAGCCATTGTTCTTCAGGTCCATATCGCTCCAGTTGAAGCTTAAATCCTTTTTGGTGGTGATAATCGTCAGCAGCGGATCATAAGCCGTGCCATACTGCACATTGGCACCGTCATTATCCTTCATAAACGCCTGCCAGTTGCTGTCCTGACTGAAGTAATTGTGCGAGCCTGACAGGAAGGCGTTCAGTATCGGCAGACTGCTGCCATTAGCCATACGCCAGTTATCATCCGTTGCTCCTGTTATGGTGCCATCCTTCTGTGTGGAAAAGACAAAGGTATCCCACTGGCTCATATCCGTCAACTCATTATAGTTAATGACCTTGGCGTTTTTTTGCAGGTATAGGCCGGCAGGAGCTGATATTACATCAATATAGCCATTATCAGTCTGCGGACGTATGTAATATACCTTATCAAACGTAGTTTTACCTTGCGTGTTCCTAGGAAAGGCGCCAACTATATCACCCACAAAGCCACTGTCAACATACAGATTGCCCATGGTGTAGGCGTTGCTTATCTTCAGCTTGTTGTTAGAGCCAGCCCAATTATAGGTAGCACCCAAAATACCGCCAACTACGTTGGCACCTCTTTCACCCTTAAAGGAACGCAAAGAGCCAATGTTATAAGCATTGCTAATACTTAAATCAGCATTAGTGCCACTGCTCTGATTGCCGCCGCTTAAATCTACGCCGCCAACGATACCGCCTACCTGGCTATCCGTATAGTTTTTGTTATATACTGTAATATTACCGGTATTGAAAACATTTTTCAGATAACCACTGTACCAATAGCCGGCAATACCGCCAACTACGTTGTAGCCATTGTAAATTTCGCCGTTGTTATAGCTTTTTTCAACAATGCCGCTCAAACGACCGACAATGCCACCGACATGGCGTCCATACGTATTGTAGCTGCTGTCGCCAATCGTACCCTTGTTATAGGTATCATAAATGATAACACGACCGCTGGCCTGTTCGGTGCTGTCACCCAAAATACCGCCCATATTAATTGGCGTCGTGCCACTTGCATTGATACGTGTTGTCTTAATATCGCCTACATTGTAGGAGGCAGCAATACTGCCATTATAAGCAAAGCCGCCGATGCCACCGATATTGGTATACCCCTTAACATTGCCTGTATTATAGCTGCTGGAAACTACTGCATTGGCATAACCGCCATTACCGACAGCACTGGTATCACTCTTGATGATATCAAGTCGCTCTTTATCAGTCAAAACGTTACCATCGCTATCCGTTGCCTTGGGCATGTCAATTTTACCGACAATGCCACCGACATTGGCAGCCTGTGCCGTCAGCTTCGACGTATCCGCCGCAGTATGGACATCGCCGCGGTTGCCGGCAGCCTGAATACGCACCGGCGCACCGAACAGATAGCCTGCTATGCCGCCAATATTACCGGTGATATATTTTTCATTATTGGTGGTGTTGTAATCATTACGGGTAATTTCATAAGTAAAGCTGCCATCGCTTTTAATGCCACCGGTAGCCATAATGTCGCCGCCGTTGTTAATGACATTCAGAATGCGGTAATCCTTCTTTTCTTGATTATTTACATCTGTGGAACCAAAATAACCGGCAATACCGCCTACGTTCATAGCACCGCGGATATTGCTTTCTACGTTATCGGCATTAGTGATATTGCTGTCCTCAGCACGGCCGACAATACCGCCTACGTTGCCTGCAGCATAATGGTCGAAACCGCTAGGATGATCATTGCTACTTTTAGTTTTCGTTACCAACGCGGAGCTTACATCCGCTTTGTTGGTTACATCCTTCAGCTCGCTGCCAGCACTGCTGCTGCCCACAATGCCGCCGACGTTGGCTGCACGCACCTCGGCCTTATGGGTGTCATTGCCATTATTCTTCCAACTTGCGTAATCTGTATGAAAAATATAACTGTCAATAGTAAAGCCGTTAGCCTTGACAATGCCTTCGTTGGAAGCATTATCAACGGTAGTATTGGAAATACTGCCGACGATACCGCCAACATTATAGCCACCCTCAACAGTATTATAGTTAATCAGTGTATTCTTCGTGCCACCAACAATCGCATTTTCTGCCCTACCAATCAGGCCACCGATATTAGACGAATAGTCGGAGCCATTATCTATACCAGTAATTTTACCAAGGTTATAGGAGCCCTTGTACTGAACACGGTTTTCCTCATCATTCGACAGCTTGCCGCCGTTCATATAGCCAACCAGGCCGCCAACGTTGGTAACACCGCTGACATTACCGGTATTGGTCAGGTTCGACAGTTCGCTGCTGCGGCTGTCCGGTTGAACAGAACCCGTAGCATCAGCAAAGCTATAGGTAAGCGCGCTATCATCCTCAGCATAACCGATGATACCGCCAACGTTAGTTTTACCGCTGACCTTCAGCGTACTGTTGACGCCCTTGACCGTGGTATTCACCGCATGACCGATAAAGGCACCGGTATCAGTGGTGCCGCCCTGTATGGATACACTGTCACTACCGGCAATCAGCGTTACATTACCCATGATAGCGCCGTCAGTAAAGCCAAAAAGGCCGGTAGCTCCGCCCTTGCTGTTATCACTGTTATTAATGCTCAGGCCAAAGATAGAATTGTCAAGACCATCAAACTTGCCTTTGAAGGCATTATCCGCAGTAGCGCCGATAGGAGTCTGGTCACTGCCCGTCAGGTCAATAGAATAGCGCAGGGCATAATGATCTCCCATGCCCCAACCTTGCGTTTTACCGATGTTTTCTAATTCCTTGCCGTCCTTAATCCAACGGTAGGTAAAAAATTCAGCAATCGTCTGGTTCGGTGCATCCGGATTGCCGACGTTAGCTGAGCCATGCCAGCTGGTGCTATCTGCTGTATCCATCGGGCCGGTGCCATCGTCGCTGACATCAGTGAACACCATGTATTTGCCCCATTCAGCAGCCTTTTCCGGCGTACTGCTGCCAAGCACAACATCATACTTGCGGTTATTGCCAACACTTTTGCCATCATAAGGCTGGCCGACCAAAGTAATGGCATCAGCCTTAGTTGTATCAAGTCCGCTGAGGCGGTCCATATCAATAACTACACGCTCGCCCTCAAAGACCAGCTTGCTGGCGTTAATATAGCCAAGGCTCATCAGCTCGGCGTTGGTCATCGCCTTGTTCTGCTTCAGCGCGTTGGCGATATCAGTATTTTCGTTCCAGAATTTGATATCATCTATTTTTTGTTGGCAATATGCAGGCTGCCAACATTAATTTCTGCACTGTTGCCAATCTGCACGCCATTGGGGTTAACAAGATAGATATTGCCGCCCTGCTTATCGCCGACATAGGAATTCAGCTTGCCGTAAATCTGCGAGCTTTCGCTGCCGGTAACATAGTTCAGCATATTAAAGTTATCGTGGTCACCACGGATAGTTACGGTAGCGTTAGCACCAATGGAAAAGCTGTCCCAGGTGACAATGGCATTCTGCGTCGTCTGGTGCAAATTCATCTGGTTGCCCTGCGCCCAGTTACCGTCAAAACCACCTTCAATTTTACCGGCAATTACGTCACCTTGTTTCCCATTACCTGGAAGCATGTTATTGGCAACAACGCTGTTGCCTGCGGAGCTGGCAACCCATGGCACTGAAAGCACAGAAAGCATTACAAGGCTGGCCAGACGCGTATTTAAACGTTTATTTGAACTATCCTTATGATTCATTTTTTTCTCCCTTCATTTAAGCTGCATATTCAATTATCAATTTATTTTATAAGCCTGCTTTTCCGCACCTTCTCCCTTGAGGCACGGAAAAGCACCAGGCAAGATCACTTAAAACATTTTGTAAAGCTGGAACCACATATGACCGCTGTGGTCGCGCGGTTCAACCCTATCTCTTTGCGCATTGATTTTACGGGCATAATCCAATTGAGCATGCCAGGAATTATCCAAATTATAGCGCAGGCCCACGCCCCAACCGGAAAGATGCTCGATAAGAGCATTATTATGCGATTTTACTGCGCCGGTATCGATAAAGGCGGCAGCCTCCAATCCCTTGATGCCCGTCTGACGGCGCACCTCGGCCGTGGCAGTAAAGCCAATATCACCGCTGCCCTCACTGGAACCGTAGGCACGCACGCCGTTCATGCCACCCAGGTAGAACATTTCGCTGCCGTCCAGGTTGCGGTTGGCAATTTGGCCGCTGAGCTGTACGCGGTAGTTTGTTTTGCCATCATAAATAACGTGCAGCAGGTCACTTGTCAGCTTATGGTAGTCGCCCTTCAAGGATTTACCACCACCGCTCAAATTACCATACCAGTAAATCAGGCTATACTGGCTGAAACGGTTCGGCAGATACTGGCTGCCGCTGATGCCTACGTGGTAAACATTGGCCATTTTTTCAGTAGTCAGCTCTTTTCCGGCTAATCCTAGAGCCTTCAACTGTAATCTATCCTTAATTTTGCGGTGATCATAGCCATAAATCGCTGTCACGCGGTTCAGGCGGTCGCGGTATACAGGTGTCAGGCCATAAAAGCTGAAGCCACGCGACTGACCAAGAGAATTATAGAAGCTGTTGGTATTAAGGTCATAACTGCTCTGGCTCCAGCCAATGCCCCAACGCGTGCCATCGCGTCCGACAGGCGCTTCATAACGCGCACCATAGTTTTTGGTATCATGGTTGGTGAGCATGCCGTTCAAAATGATTTTATCACCCTGATGACCGGGGTTATTGATTTCGGTATTAAAGCCATAACGGTAACGGCCGCTGTAATAGCCACCAGCATTATCAGTAAATGCGTAATTGTTCCAGACGGGGCGACACAGCACCTGCACCTGCACCTTGGTGGTGCCAGGCTTGCTGCCCGGTGCTAAAACTGCTCTGGCAACAACACCCGGCAAATCGTTGATGTTGTTCATCGTCATTTCCAGCGGCTTATCCATAATATAAGCACCGCTTTGCAGGTTCTTATGGATATAGCCTGCCAGCACTCTGTCAGCTACATCCGATTCGTTGCTGATAATCTCAATATCATCGTACTTGGCAACGTAAACTGCAATTTCCAGCTCGCCCTGCTTGACCTCCTGCGGCGGCACAATGGCCTGCGCCACAGTATAGCCGCAGGTGCGCGCATATTCATTAATTCTGCTGATAAGCTGCTGCAGCTCTGCCATCTGCAGGCTCCGTCCCTCGTACTCTTTGCAGATGCCTGCCAGCTTGCCAGCTTTATCAGGCAGCGTGAAACCTGTCAGTTTAATTTTAGACACAAAAAACGCCGGATTAGCCTCCGTGCCTGTATTGCCGGGCTTATAAAGCTCGCCTGCACCTTGCATGCCTTCTACCTGTTGCTCCTGTTGACCTGTTCTATTGTAAGGATGTGTTGTTACGGCCTCCTTATCAAAGGTAGGTATGGGGTTTGCAGCGAATGCTGTTGCACTCATCAGCGAGCACATAACAGCTGCTGCCATAAGCTTTTTGTTCATCGCATTCAGCTCCATTCTTTTAATCTTCTCCAAAAAATACATCACCTGGATTAACAAGTCATAAATACTCAATTGTTCACATATAGCATTTATTTATAGTATAAAATATTCTTAATATAGGAAGCAATAACACCTGCAGACAGCAAGCTGAAACAGCAGGTAATTTTTCGCACAAAATTCCCGATTAAAATCAGCCAACGTAAACATTATTTGCTGAAATATATAATATTACCGCAACTGCTATACACTTACATCACAGAAAGTGTGAACAACGAGTATCTTTTTTCTCACTCGATTATTTTACTCTTTATTAATATTATCGTCAACTGCCTTTTTTAAGCTTCAGAAAACGTTTTTCTTGATGTTTTTGCAAATATTTTAACCTCAGCAAAAAACCGCATCAATTTATATTGCAATTCATAAATATTCACTTTGTAAGATTCTTTGTTTTCAGATAAGTTTTATCCGTAAATATTTTTCTAAAATATATGTGATAAGGTGAAACTTAACACGAAATCGAGTAGGAGACTGCTCATTATTTGAGCAGTCGTCCTCTCACACCACCGTGC
>OQWM01002350.1_pt1 | contig 12884 bp, 9 predicted proteins | sample 1691531 | NCBI WGS metagenome assembly OQWM01 (sample SAMN03418257, study PRJEB22391) | human gut metagenome | biome: human-gut; feature: organic feature; material: feces | host: Homo sapiens | place: Tanzania | collected 2013-01 | reverse complement strand
ACACGTGATATTGTAGCTATAGTTTCAAACAATCTCCTGTTTACATCACTCCAAAAAATAAATTATTTATTTCGTTTTCCGCTCGATTTGCATTATCTTTGGATAAGATAAGCTGCATCTCAACAATACAAAATTAAACAAGTTTTTTGTATTGTATTCGATTTGCATTATCTTTGCATGAATATAATACTGTGGATTATGAAAAGATATTTATTGCCAACGGTTATGCTTTTGTGCGGTATGCCTATAGTGGGACAAACTGTGCATAAAGGCAATGTTGTGGTTTGTGGAGAGAAGAGTCATCGCTTCGATGCTGTGCAGATATTACGCTCGGCAAACGTGGAGTCGCTTGACGGATTGACAGCAGAGGAACGCTCCGACCTGGAGTTCCTGTATGACTATATGCCGCTCGCCGACCTGACAGACTATAAACCGGATTTCTTTCTTGAGAATGTAAAGACAAGCATTATGGCACGAAAGGAGATGACGTGGGGGAAGAATGTTCCCGACCTGTTGTTTCGACACTTCGTGTTGCCGGTGCGAGTGAATAATGAAAACCTTGATGATTCGAGGATGGTGTTCTATAAAGAACTAAAAGAAAGGGTGAAGGGACTATCTATGAAAGACGCCATATTGGAGGTTAACCACTGGTGTCATGAGAAAGTAACCTATCGTCCGTCTGATGGAAGGACATCGGCTCCGCTATCTACTGTGCGCTCTGCATATGGCAGATGCGGCGAACAGAGCACTTTCGCCGTGGCTGCTCTAAGGGCTGTAGGCATCCCTGCACGGCAGGTGTATACCCCACGCTGGGCGCATACCGACGATAACCATGCATGGGTGGAGGCTTGGGCTGACGGAAAGTGGTACTTCCTTGGTGCCTGCGAACCGGAACCGGTGCTGAATCTCGGATGGTTCAATGCTCCGGCTTCAAGGGCTATGCTTATGCACACCAAGGCGTTTGGCGATTACAGAGGTCCCGAAGAGGTGCTTCTGCGCACTTCAAACTATACGGAGATAAATCTTATAGATAATTATGTGGAGACGGCACGCATGGGGTTCACCATTGTTGATGCCGACGGAAAACCTGTAAGTAATGCAAAGGTCGTATTCAAGATATACAACTATGCTGAGTTCTGTCCCGTAGTGACCAAATATTCCGATGCCGCTGGCAGAACATTCCTTACCGCCGGCAAGGGTGACATGATGGTGTGGGCATCTCAGAACGGGAAGTATGGCTTCAGAAAGGTGTCGTTTGGAAAAGACAAGGATGTAACCATCCGTCTTGACCGTACGGTGGAAAACAATACTGCTGCGGTTCTGTATACCGACTCCTTCGATATCGTACCTCCACAGGAGAAACCGAATATTCCTCTTGTTACACCAGAGCAAAGGGCGGAAAACGACAGGCGCTTTGCATACGAAGATTCGGTGCGCCATGCTTATCTTGCCACGTTCTATACAAAGGAAACGGCAAAGAAGACATTGACGGACAAGGGATTGGTGGATGGCATGTCGGCAGATGAAACAGGAAAGATTGCAGAGTTGCTCGTGAAGTCGCAAGGAAATCATGAGGTGATGCTCGGTTTCCTCTTGCGCCATAAGGATAACCTGCAGCGTGCCGTAGGGTTGCTTTCCTCTCTGAGCGAAAAGGATCTTAGGGATATGCAGACGGAAATCCTTGAGGATAACTTCAATGCGTGGAGCAATGAACTTTGTCCACGTGTGGAGAACGAGATGATAATACATCCGTTCAAACAGTTCTTTGAGAAGACTTTCAGCAAGAAAAATATTGGGAGAATCCAGAAAGACCCAACCTTGCTCGTGGAATGGGTAAAGAAAAACATACGCTTGAACCCTGACGAGAAGGCTCTGATGATAGCACAGACGCCGGTGGGAGTGTGGAACAGCAGAGTAACGGACCGTCGCTCGCGTAAGATTTTCTTTGTCGATGTGGCACGCAGTCTTGGTGTGGAGGCTCGTGTGGATGCCGTAACGCAGAAGACACAGTATAGAAAAGACGGAGAGTGGATAGATGTTGACTTTGATGGTGCTGTGCAGAAAGTGAGCGACAAGGGATTCTTGAACCTCTCATACAGACGGAATGGTATCATTGACGACCCTAAATACTATAGCCATTTCTCGATAAGTCGCATAAATCCCGACGGTTCAACATCTCTATTGGAATATCCAGAGGTGGGAACGACATGGAACAGCACGTTTAAGAACAAGGTGGAGCTTGATGCCGGACAGTATGTTCTCGTGAGTGGAACCCGATTGGCAAGTGGCGGCGTCATGTCTGCAATGCAGATCTTCTCTGTTGAAAAAGGAAAGACAACGGATGTGGCTATGCAGCTGCGCACCTCTCCTACGGCGGTTACTGTGATCGGTAATTTCGATTCGGAGAGTAAGTTCCAGAAGCTCGACGGTTCAGAAGTAAGCCTTTTGTCGCAGACAGGGCGCGGATATTTCATTACTGGACTGGTTGGAGTAGGGCAGGAGCCTACTAACCATGCTCTGAAAGACATAGCAAAGGTTGCTTCGGCATTTGAGAAATGGAATCGTCCGATAGTATTGCTCTTTGAAGATGAGGCTGCAGCAAATAAGTTCAATAAGAATGAATTCAGCGGACTGCCTGAGAATATCATCTACGGTATAGATAAGGATGGAAAGATTCGTAAGCAGATTTCTGAGAATATGAAGCTCTCTCATCCGGGTCTCTCGCCGATATTCATTATCTCCGACACCTTCAACCGTGTGGTGTATAAGTCGCAAGGATATACCATCGGGCTGGGCGAGCAGATGGAGATGATTATCAATAAACTATAGGTGTTATAAGCCCTGATGACCGATTGGGGTTTAATGACAACAATAAAGAAAACGAGGATTCCTGTATTCGGAATCCTCGTTTTCGTTATTGTTTGATGTGTTTATAGCAAGGTCAGCGAATAAAGATATACTACAGCAGCAGGCATTGCCATAAGAGAAGAGTCAAAGCGGTCGAGCATTCCGCCGTGGCCGGGTAGTATGTTTCCGCTGTCCTTGATGCCGAGTGTGCGCTTGAAGAGAGACTCTACAAGGTCGCCCCATGTGCCGAACATCACGATGACAAGTCCGAGCCCCATCCATTGTATTAGGGACAGACCGAGGTCTGACTGGATATTTGGAAATACATAATATACTATTGCCGCAGCTGCTAATACCAAGACAGCGCCGCCGATAGAACCCTCCCACGTCTTTCCCGGAGAGATTCTTGGAAAGAGCTTGTGCTTGCCGAAGAGCGAACCGGAGCAGTAGGCACCTGTGTCATTTGCCCAAAGGAAAATGAACACGCTAAGCGGGATGATATAGTTGTAGACCGTCTGTCCGTTTGCGGAGGCATTGAATGCCAATACGTTGATTGTGGAGAACGGTAATGCTATATACATCTGTCCGAGCATCGTATGTGCCCAGTCTTCAATGGCGTTCTTGCTGTTTGAATACAGTTCGCTGATGAACAGATACACGATGGTGAGCAGATACGGGATGAATACAGCAGCCGTAGGTACGAGACCAGTACAGAACCCACCAACGGCAAGGAAGAAATATACACCGGCAACGGTGCTTATGAATTGGTTGATTTGTACATCCTCCTTCTCGTTCACCAGTCCGCAGTACTCCCATAAGGTAAGTCCTGTTATTAGCATGAACAGAAACTCCATCGCAAAAGGATGAAGGAATGATGTTACTATTGCTGCAACGAAAAGTACTCCCGTAATGGAGCGTACTATCAGATTGCTCAACTTGCTGTTTTTCTTTTCTTCTGTCATAGCTTATAGATTATATCTTCTCCGATGTTTCGGTGTTTTCGTTATTCTTTGTCTCTGCTTCGGTGTTGTCTGCAGAGGCATTATTCCCTTCCAGAATCTCCTCGGAACGGCTCACCCATGGACGCTTGCCGAAAATCTTTTCCACATCTTCGGCAAAGATAACCTCGCGCTCTATGAGCAGTTGGGCGAGTGCGTTATGACCTTCCTTGTGTTCTGTAAGAATCTCTTTGGCTCTCTTGTATTGCTCGGCAATCATCTTGAGGGCTTCGTCGTCGATAGCCTTGGCTGTTGTTTCAGAGTAAGGCTTCTGGAAGTTGTATTCGTTGTTGTTGTAATAGCTGATGTTAGGCAGATTCTCACCCATACCTGCATAAGCTATCATTCCGTAGATACTCTTTGTAACGCGCTCAAGGTCGTTGATGGCGCCTGTAGAGATATGGCCGGTGAACAATTCCTCGGCAGCACGTCCGCCAAGCAGAGAGCATATCTCGTCGAGCATTGCCTCTTTGGTGGTTATCTGTCGCTCTTCAGGCATGTACCAGGCAGCTCCGAGAGCCCTTCCTCGTGGTACGATAGATACCTTAACCAATGGGTTGGCATGCTCGGTGAACCAGGATATCGTTGCGTGGCCAGCCTCGTGGATGGCGATGGAACGCTTTTCAGAAGCTGTCATCACCTTGGTCTTCTTCTCCAGACCGCCGATGATTCGGTCTACGGCATCAAGGAAGTCTTGCTTCTCAACGCTCTTCTTGCCGTTGCGGGCTGCTATAAGTGCTGCCTCGTTGCATACGTTGGCTATATCAGCTCCAGAGAAACCTGGTGTCTGACGGGCAAGCATCTCAACATCAACACTTGCATCTTTCTTGATAGGACGCAGATGCACTTCGAAGATTGCCTTGCGTTCATTAAGGTCCGGAAGGTCGACACTTATCTGACGGTCAAAGCGTCCGGCACGCAGCAATGCTTTGTCGAGCATGTCGGCACGGTTTGTTGCCGCAAGTACTATGACACCACTATTCGTTCCGAAGCCGTCCATCTCTGTAAGGAGGGCGTTCAATGTGCTTTCGCGCTCATCATTGCTTCCCATAGAAGGACTCTGGCTGCGGGCTCTACCCACGGCGTCTATCTCGTCAATGAAGATGATACAAGGGGCTTTCTCCTTTGCCTGGCGGAAGAGGTCGCGCACACGGCTTGCTCCTACTCCGACAAACATTTCCACGAAGTCGGAACCGCTCATGGAGAAGAAAGGAACACCAGCCTCACCGGCTACGGCCTTGGCAAGGAGAGTCTTTCCCGTTCCTGGAGGGCCTATAAGCAATGCTCCTGTAGGTATCTTACCGCCAAGCTCTGTATATTTCTTAGGATTCTTGAGGAAGTCCACAATCTCCTGCACCTCCTGCTTTGCTCCTTCCTGTCCGGCAACATCCTTGAATGTTATAACCTTTTCGCCCTTGGTCTTGTCGTATACCTTGGCCTTGCTCTTGCCTACACCTAAAATGCCAGGGCCGCCGCCACCGCCTCCCATTCTGCGCATGAGGAACATCCAGATGGCGAAAAACAGGATTATAGGGCCAACAGCCTGTAGAAGCATCATCAATATGCCGCCCTGATCGCTTTCGTAGGTAAGGTCTCCTTTGAACTTGCCTTTTGCTTTGGCGTAATCAACAAAGGTTTCAAGTTTGTCAATGCCGCCATATTGTACTTCTATGAACGGGTTTGTTCCTACTTGACTGGTACCGGCATTGAACAGCGTGCGTATATATTCCGGCTTGACATACATCTTCAGCTTGCCGTTGTCTTTGTTCACAACCAGGCTTTGTGCGTATCCCTGCATCATGTATGTCTGGAATTTAGTGTATGATGCTTGTTTCCCAGCACTGCCTCCAATAGAATTGCCTCCCATAGCATAGGCTATGATAAGACCGATTATTGCAAGAGCGTATATCCAACCAAGGTTGAATTTTGGCATCTTGCTGTTATTGGGATTCTGATTATTGTTAGGATTCATCTCTTTATATTGATTTTACACCTTATATATAATATATTATAGCAGCCATGCTGTATATGAAGTCATGGCTATAGACGTAAATCTTTAGTCTGCGTCAATATTCGGCACTCGTGTGAGACTTGCATCTTCCCACAGGTCTTCCAGGTTGTAGTAGCTCCTCATCTCGGGCAGGAAGATGTGTACCAGAATATCGGTGTAGTCCATTGCCACCCATTCCGCATTTGTAAGTCCGGCAATCTTTACAGGTTTCTCGCCGGCCTCTATACGGGCTGTTTCCTCGACGGAGTCTGTTATCGCGTCAATCTGTGTGGGTGAGTTACCTTGGCAAATAATGAAATAATCACATATTGTGCCGTCAATACCTCGCAAATCGGCAATAACGATATCTGTACCCTTCTTCTCTTGAATTCCCTTTACAATTGATTCAACAAGCTTGTTTTTCTGTTTCATTAAAATTAAATCGGATTATTGAATAAAAAATTATTATGCCGGACTTATACGTTATATTATATATAATAATGTCCAACGGAGTACAAAGGTAAGCTGATTTATCCGAAAAGAGCAAAAAAAACGAGTTATTTTGGTTTTTTTTATAAAAAAGTTGCGAGAAATGTTTGTGATTAAAAAAAAAGTAGTACCTTTGCACTCGCAATCAAGCAATAACGATTGCTAAATAAAAACATTGGGATATGGTGTAATGGTAACACTACAGATTCTGGTCCTGTCATTCTTGGTTCGAGTCCGAGTATCCCAACACAGAGACATCCTTATTCCAAGGATGTCTTTTTTGTTATGTAATATTTTAAACATATAGCTATATGGATATTAAAGAAACTCCAGTTCTTCTGCTTACAGGTTATTTGGGAAGTGGAAAGACGACTCTTTTGAACCGAATTCTCTCAAACGAGAAAGGTATTAGGTTTGCCGTTATCGTTAATGATATCGGCGAAGTGAACATTGATGCCGACTTGATACAGCAAGGTGGAGTGGTCGGAGAGGGCGATGATAGTCTTGTCGCTTTGCAGAACGGCTGCATCTGTTGTACTCTTAAAATGGACCTCGTTCAGCAGTTGAGTGAGATTGTTGCGCAGAACCGTTTCGATTATATCGTGATTGAGGCGAGCGGAATATGTGAACCCGCACCGATAGCGCAGACAATAAGCGTTTATCCGCAGATGTATCCGGAATATGCAAAGAACGGCATAGCAAAACTTGACGCTATCGTTACGGTGTGTGATGCTCTCAGACTGAGAGATGAGTTCGCGGAAGGAACGGATCTGACGAAGGGTAATCTTGGAGAAGATGACTTGGCGAGCCTTGTTATACAGCAGGTGGAGTTCTGTAATATCATTCTGCTGAACAAGGCGGATGAGGTGTCGGCAGACGAGCTTGTTCGTATAAAGGCTATCTTGCGACAGATTCAGCCTAAGGCGGCTATCGTTCCTTGTAACTATGGTGATGTGCCTATCGAGAATATCATCAATACTCATCTTTTCGATTTTGAAAAGGTCGCTACCTCTGCGCGTTGGATAGAGGCTGTAGAAGGAGATGAGGATGACCTTGAGAACGAAGAAGAGGGTGAGGCTTTGGAATATGGCATCGGCACCTTCGTTTATACCCGTCGTCGTCCTTTCCTGATGACCGAGTTTGATCAGTTTATTGCCTGTAAGTTCCCGAAGAGTGTTATTCGTTGCAAGGGACTGTGTTATTTCGCTGAAGAGAAAGACATGTGTTATGTGTTTGAGCAGGCTGGTAGTCAGGTTTCTCTGCGCAATGCCGGACAATGGTATGCCACTATGCCGAAGGATGAGCTTGAGGAGTTCAAGAAGAATAATCCGGGGGCGGTGAAAGATTGGGATCCTGAATATGGCGACCGCATACAGAAGCTCGTGTTTATAGGACAGGATATGAACAGAAAAGAGATTGAGAAGTTGCTTGACGAGTGTCTGCTTTAGTGATTCTTTCTTGAAAAAAGAATTGCCACTATTGCCACTAATGCAGATAACGTGCTAATTGTCAGAAAATTAATATAGTGGCAGATTAAATGAATCTGCCACTATATTGCCATTATATTGCAATAGATAAAAATACTTCAATCATAGTCTAATTACAAGATACTCTGTGCCTTTGTTCGTTCTGCGACGTTTGATGCCATTTATGTTTTTCAGTTTTCTGCCGAACGACAGCAGGCTGTTTCCTATCATGCCAGAGCCGTATTTCTGTTTTAGCTCATTAAAAATAGCCGCTGCACTAAGATAGGTGCCGCTCTGCTCGTTGTCTGTTATGCCGAAACACTCTAAGAAACATTGCTCGGCAGGCTGCTCCACCTGGTATTTTGTGTTCCATTCTATAATCCGCTGCGTTTCGCCAATGTCGAAATATCCCTTTTTGCCGTTGTCGAGAGCGTAGAGCGCCTGGGCAAAGAGCTGTGTGTAGTTGGGACGACGGCTCACGTCAATAGGACCTGTAAGCTCCACACCGAGGAAACGGCGGTTGCCCGAAGGGTCGAAAAGGACGTCGTCCATGTTGCTTGTGGCGATAAACGAGGCAAGACGCGGAAAAACCTCCACATGTCCGCCGTAAGGACGCTTGGTCTTCACGTTGGGCAGTTGCACGAGGTTCTTCAGGAATCCCTGCTGTACCTTTGCCGAAATCTGGTTGAACTCATCGAGGTTTATCAGCAGAAACTGCGACATGGCCTGCAGTACCTGACGCTTTTCCGACAGCACCAGATTGTCGTTGTAGCCCCATTGCAGTTCTTCCGGTATAAGCCGACGGCAGAAAGTGCTTTTGTTGAACCCTTGTTTCGAGATGAGCAGCGGAACTATGCTGTTTCCGTATGTCCGTCCGCCATAGTTGCGCCATTGGTCCACCATGGCTATGAACCACGTGTAGAACCAGTCTTCCCAGTATGGATTGTCGGTAGGCACGGTATGCGCCAGATTGCGTATGTGGTCTTTCCCGTCCCACTTGCCGTGGCATTTGAACAGGTAGTCGTCAATGGGGAAGTAGTTGTGGATAAAGTTGGACTCCAGAAAGTTGCGCACGTCTTTTATCGACACCCTGATGTCTTGTAGTTGTACTTCGAGCGTCATCTGCTTTTGCATTCTGGGGTCAACGGGCTGGAAAATCTGCCATCCCTCCCTTTCCATGTATTCGGTGTACCGCATCAGCGTGTTGTAGCGGAATTCGTATTTCGAGTTCAGAAAATCCATCATCCTTTCTATGTTCTCCTTCACGCTGTCGTGCTTTCTCTCCTTAGTGCCGTTGCTGCTCGCGGCGGTATTCCGTGGCATGCTGTTCTGTGCTGGCTGCGCTTCAAAAGCTTGCCGCCTCACGTTCTTGTTGATTCTGAGAGCCACCGCCTTGGGGTTAAAGTAGGGGGTCTCGTCGAGAGTCATCAGCAAATCGTCTTTCAATGTTGGCACGGAAGCCTGTAGCGTGGCGTTTACCACAGATTTGTATACAGGAGCGGCATCGGCAAAGGCAACCTTGTACAGCTGTTCGGCAGCAGCCTCGTCGGAAGGGAGACTGCCGCTCTCGTCAGTGTATCTTACAAAGATATGCACTCCCAAGCCGTCGGCACTCTTCACCACGCAGAATGTTGAGGGCAGGAATGCCACCGAGCGCTTTACTCCTTCAACACCGTCGGCATCCGTGATGTTGGCAAACGATAGCAGAAGGAGTCCTGTGGTGGCTTTGAACAGGAGGTTGCCGTTGTCGTCTTTTGTGAATTCCGCTGCCGGCATCACGTGTGTCCATGTTTTCATACCCTTGTAATACTGATAGTCGGAATCCAGCATCGGCACATGCTCGCGGAAGCGCGCAACGGAAGAATTCTTGCTGTCGGTCTTTACCTTGTCGGCAAACTGTTCGAACGAGCGTGTAGACACACGCAACTCGTTGCTATTTGTATAATGTGTAAAGGTTATCTTCATTATTCCTGATAAAAAAAAGATTCTGATTATTTGTTTATTTGTGTTCTTATGGCATCGGTGATAGGGCGATACGCTTTTTGCCAAAGGTATCTATGATAGTTGCAATGAGTTCCTTGATATGAAACTCTTTGTTTCAAGCGGAAAAACTTGGAGTTTCTCCCTGTGAAACCATTTCTGTTCAAGCCTCTTGGCTGTTCCGCAGATTAGCCTCTTCGGCAGTAAAGTCGAACACTACATTGTTGTAGCCATGTTTTGTAAAGAGCCTTCTCACGCTGTCTTGCTGTTCGGGAGTCAGCTTCTTTTCGCCTCTATGGTAGCGATAGTAGGACGTTTTGCCTCCAAGCAGCTCCTTTGTCAGCTCGCGCAGGGATTTCAAGTCCGAAGCCTTCACGTCTTTATACAGCATACTGAATCCCCATGCCATGTTTGCAATCCTTGCCTGAAGGTAATGCCGACATTTGCCCTCCCTGCATGCGCCGGGATAAACCGCCATGCCACATTCTACAGCTTCCGGTTTAAACTTTGCCGAAAGGAATCTGAAGCAGCTGTCGGCATGTTCGCACTCTTTGTTGAAGCAGTACGCCCAGTTGGGCGTAATCAAGCTTTCCACCAAGCTTCTGTCGTTAAGGTTTAGTTCCATATCTCAATTTTTCAATAGTTTTGGTAAAGGCACAGAAATAGTGTCTTCTTTATGCTGTAAAGTTACGAATAATATGTTTATAATGCAAGAAAAGCATCTCTTAATTTATGAATTTTCACTATAGAAATCATGAAAATGTAATTTTTTGTGGCAATAATAGTCGTATTTAGCTATTTTAATGACAATATAGTGGCAATAAATAAAGAATTGCCATGTATAAAATTTCTTATACACAATGAATTATAATACTTAGTGGCAATAGTGGCAGATTTATTTCAAAAAAACTTCACACTATAAACGGACAAAAGACGCCTTATAAAAAACAAAAGACTGCAAGCAGTTGTAAAAAATTACATTTAACGACCTAATGACCGATTGGGGTTTAGGGCTTTATCTGAATTTTAAGCAAGCCATAGGCTCGGAAAATATATACGGTGTTTTTAATGTTTTTGTATAAGTGTTAGACAGAATCCCTGTTTACATCACTCAAAATATCAGATGAGCCTTATTAATATACGCATGGAAAGACGCAAAGTTTGTTTTTTACAAATAATCGTTCCTTTTTTATAAACCCTGTATGCGGAAATTGCAATACCTTTGCAGCGGAAATGGAACAGGAGACATTGTTCCGCCCAAAATGACAACGATTATCAACATCTTAAATATAATACTAATATGGCAAACGACAAGAAATTCAGAGTAGAAGCTGACCTCTTAGGTGAACTTCAGGTTCCTGCTGACGCACTTTACGGCGTGCAGACTCAGCGCGGTATCAACAACTATCATATCTCACGCAAGACGATGCGCGACTATCCAGACTTCATCATCGCCAACGCTTACGTGAAGTTAGCTGCCGCACAGACAAACCACTCGCTCGGCGTTATCAACGACGAGATTTCAGGTGCTATGTCGCAGGCTTGCCGCGAGATCATCGACGGAAAATGGCACGAGAACTTCCCTATCGACATGATACAGGGTGGAGCAGGCACTTCCGTAAACATGAACATCAACGAGGTCATCGCCAACCGTGCACTCGAAATAATGGGCCACGAGAAAGGCGAATACCAGTATTGCTCTCCTAACGACCATGCCAACTGCGGACAGAGCACAAACGATGCTTATCCTACATCTATCCGTCTGGCGCTGATACGCATGAACATTCATCTGGTGGGCGCCTTGACAGGACTTATCAGCGCATTCCGCTACAAGGCAGAAGAATACAACGACACTATAAAGATGGGTCGTACACAGCTGCAGGACGCTGTGCCTATGACTATCGGACAGGAGTTCAACGCATACGCCAACAACCTTGAAGAGGAAATACTCAACCTGGAGCGCAACGTGAAGCTCCTGCACGAGATAAACATGGGCGGTACGGCTATCGGTACCGGTCTGAATGCCGTTCCTGGCTTTGCAAAGCTCTGCGCAGCTAACTTGAGCAAGCTCACAGGCGAGAACTTCGTTTCGGCAAGCGACTTGGTGGAGGCTACACCTGACACAGGTGCTTACGTAAGCTACTCTTCAGCCCTCAAGCGTCTGGCAATCAAGCTTTCCAAGATCTGTAACGACTTGCGTCTGATGGCTTCCGGTCCACGTTGCGGTCTCAACGAGATAAACCTTCCTCCTAAGGCTCCTGGTTCTTCAATCATGCCGGGTAAGGTTAACCCAGTCATTCCGGAAGTGACAAACCAGGTATGCTTCAAGGTTATCGGTAACGACACTACAGTATGCTTCGCTGCAGAGGCAGGACAGCTGGAGCTGAACGTGATGGAGCCAATTATCACGGCAAGCTTGTTCGAGAGCCTTACATGGCTGAAGAACGTCATCGAGACCCTCACGGAGGAGTGTGTGCTCGGCATTACCGTAAACAAGGAGCGCTGCTATGATATGGTTAAGAACAGCATCGGTATCGTTACAGCTCTCAACCCGATCATCGGTTACAAGAAGAGCTCTAAGGTTGCTAAGGAGGCTCACGCTACGGGACGTTCGGTCTATGACATCGTCATCGAACAGGGCTTGATGAGCAAGGAGGAGCTTGACAAGGCTCTCGATCCGAAGGAGATGCTTCATTCAAGCAAGTTCTCATTGAAATAGTAGACAAGTTAACGAGTTGACAAGTAGACGAGTTGACAAGTAGACGAGTTGACAAGGATATTTGCACTTTTTGTTTAAGGTTGCGAACAGCGACTATTCAGATAAACTAATTTCCTCGTCTACTTGTTAACTTGTCAACTCGTCAACTCATAACCTCATAACCTCATAAACAAGTAAACTAATATCCTCGTCTACTCGTCAACTTGTTAACTCGTCAACTAATAAACAGTATAAGCCTGCAGGCGAATCCTTTGTCTCTTTGGGATTCTGCTTGCAGGCTTATCTGTTTTTTCATGTTTATCGCCCAACTGTATTTTCAGGAAGCAGAGTATGCTCTGCTACATTGTTTGCTGTAAGTCTATGAAAGAGAGCTCGCTCTCGGGCAGAGAATTACA
>OQWM01002346.1_pt1 | contig 12893 bp, 11 predicted proteins | sample 1691531 | NCBI WGS metagenome assembly OQWM01 (sample SAMN03418257, study PRJEB22391) | human gut metagenome | biome: human-gut; feature: organic feature; material: feces | host: Homo sapiens | place: Tanzania | collected 2013-01 | reverse complement strand
AAACAATTGAGGGTTATTCATATCCTTGGCGAGGGTATCTAGCTGTTCCTGTAAGCTTTCGTCACTTACGCCAAAAATTTTTCCATTGTTGTCGGCTCCCAAAACGATATGCCCACCTCTTCGGTTTAGGAAGGCACAAATGCTTTCGTATACAGAACGCGCCAATTTCATCTGAGATTGTTTAAACTCTATCTCTGTGTTCTCACCAATGGCAAGTATTGTTTTTATATCGTCAGTTGACATATATTTCACTTGGATTTGATTATATTCTACCATCTTATTTTGACCTTATCCAGCATAAACGAGCACTCGGTTATGCCGTATCAGGCGTATTTACGGATACACTAATACATATTAATTTCTTTAAAACGCTAGGCTATCGTTACAAAGAGAGTTTTTATGTAATTTATCCCTTTACTACGGCCTAACCCTATCGCTCCTTCTGTATTTTAATAAGGCCTTAATAACTTAGATTTTCTGATGCGTTATTCTTCTTCCAATGCCTCGAAACGAACTAAGTCATCAAGATTGCATTCAAGAAGTTGAGCAATTTTCATCATGGTGGCAAGAGTAGGCTGTGCTCCGTTGGTGCACCATTTGCTAACCGTAGCAGGGTCTTTGCCGACCTGCTCTGATAGCCATTTGCTCGTCTTGCCCTTTTCAACAAGCATCACTTTTATACGATTTAATTTCTGTTCCATTGCTGAATTAATATATATTGAATGCAAAGATAACAAAATAAAAATGATAAAGTTTCATAAAACGCAATATACCTCGTGTTTTTTACAAAGACATTAGATTTTTACGCGGCGTTACATCAATAAATAGTAGATACATAGTTAGACGACTGAATCTGTTCAAAGCAAACGCTCTATACGTGAGAAGAGGAGATAATTCAGTATGATGTTAGCAATTTTCATATAGGCTGTAAAAAACACGTTAAGTTTGGCAATACTGCAATATATTGCCGCATTTAACGAAAAACAGAGAAAACTTTTTGCTGAATACCTGTTGGAATACAAATGATGGCATAGACCTTCACGGAGGTCTTTTCCCTGGCCTTAATCAGTTCATTCTCGTATGAGTCGGAGCACCCGCCGATAAAATTGCGTATGCTAGCACAGAAGTCCTTGAGGAAATTCACTCCGGAGATAAACTCGCCGCAAACTACTCATTTCTCAACTTCAGTCACATTGAAGGACTTGCAGGAGTTTCTTTGAGCCCGAGCCCACCTCCATTTATGAGTCTCATTACAGTTGCCATAGCATCGCTTTCACTCACGCCACTTATCTTCAGGACAGTCTTCTCATCGCAGTCAGTAATCACGTTTACCATACATAGATGAACCATTTCCATCCTACCTTTATTGAGAGCTTCGCTGCACTGAATCGTTTACCAGCAGATCTTAGTCAACGAAGCAGGACGCATATCCTTCAGCATCTTGATCTTCACCTTTGCATCTATTCAGTCAGCATTGACCTTCCGGAACCGCAGGCATCCGCAGGAGCATTCCCATATGGGCGGCCTGCGCGGAATCCTGTCACCTCCCATGCTTGCGTTCTTACGATACTGATAGAGAAATTCCACCTCAGTCATATCGCCAGTCCCATAGACTATATCCCAGACAGGCTCTCAGCAGACAGGGCATTTGCCAGGTTTGCGAAGTACGTTTGCTATTCTAGAATGAAGTGCCATGTTTCAATTTCATATTTCGTCTGTTCAGGTTCACGAACTTAGTCTCCCTGTAGTCGCAGCCGTACGCTTCGTTGGAGCAGGCATAGATATAATAGGGATTCCCGTTGACCGCCTTGCCTCTCTTCACCAGAATCCGTTTTCCACAATGGCAGAGAGGACATCTTTCGTTCTCCTTAATATCCTGTTTCGCCTTGACTTTCTTTCCGACCCAGGAAACAAACTCCGATATGAACGGCGACGGATTTTCGGCGTTATATAGGACATAGGTGCATCTCTTCGCACGAGTTATCGCCACATAGAATACCCTCCGTTCCTCACTGAACTCAAACGAATCAGGCTCACTGAGCACATAGTTCAAGACCGGACTGTCGGCAATCTCCGATGGAAAGCCTCTGGTTCCGCCGTTGCAGTTCAGAAGTATCACATAGTCGCTTTCAAGTCCCTTGGATTGATGCACGGTCATGAACGCCATTTGCCTGTCTCCGCACGACACCGTCACTTTTCCGTCTTTACCATAATTGACAGCGAAGTTCCCATCAAGGGAATTGACATCACTTCCATAGCGTCCGAGAAGATACACGCTGCTGTCCTGCGGCAATGCCGAAAGGATTTCCTTAACTTTTATGGACATTCCTACGGACCCCGATGTCGCAAAGAACTGAAGATCCGTCCTGACGTCAGGGCTGAAAGGACGAACGGTCTTCTCCTTCTGCTCGCGATTGGTGAGAATGAATCGCGATGAACGCTCGACGCACGGATTCCCGAAGCGGTAGGTCGTTTCCATACGGCATTCCTTGGTGTAGCCGAAATACTTGGAGAACTGCTTGAAAAGCGAAATGTCGCTTCCTGCGAACCGGTAAATCGACTGCCAGTCGTCGCCCACGCAGAAGAGTTTCGTCAAAGGACTTGCCCGACGGAGCGATTGCAGGAATCGGTATCTGTCAAGGGATATGTCTTGGAACTCATCCACAAGAATGTAATCATAATCCGGGCGATGACCGTCATTGCAGAGAGCGGTAGCCTCAATGATAGCATCAGTGAAATCTATGGAATCCTTCTCCCGGCACATCTCCTTATAGCGCTCAACAAAAGGGATGACAATGCCGGCTATGGTCTCACGGTCGCGGCGGCTCACTTCGCTGCGCAACTGCTCAATTGATTCACCCTTTGACCGTAGAAGAAAGTTGAACGAAGTTAACATATCGAGTATTGACTGCTCCTGCCTGGCGATTTCCCTTGAAAGGTCATTGCTTCTTCCGTTGTCCGTCCGAATTCCTAGTGAATGCAACTGCCGCTCAAGCTTCAGGAATACATTCCCGTTATGGAAATCTGCGCTTCTGGTTTCCAACAGGATAGTACGGTGCACCCTGTGGACATTTCTTTTCCAGTCTATGCCCTCAATGTATTTCTGTTCCTCTTCTGCTGAAAACCAACGTGGACAATGCCCTTGTTCATTCACGGCGAAATGTTCAAGATATACTCGATGTCGCCTTCCGTCCTCGCCCATAAAGTAAATGGAAAAATCCGGGCAATACTGACGGTAGTCCTTGTCCGCCGTGTCATATTCGTACCTTTCCTCATAGCGGAAATGAATTCCGCACTTCCCAAAGTAATCACACAGACGGCTTTCTTCGTCGCTCTTACAGAACATTGGTCTGCCATCCATATCCTTGTAATATGAGTTCACCCCGTATTTCTGGCGGGCAGCGATATATTCCTCTCTTGAAGAATACTCGAACTGGTCAGGCATACGGTAACGACTGTTAAGGATATAGTCGGAAATCGCCGACTTGAATGCCGCATTGTTGTCCATAAGATCGTGATACACCAAAGCCGGCAATCCTTTATCCGCTATAGTAGGCTTACGTCCAGTGCCCCCAGCGATTATATCAAGCGCCAATCTGTGGAACGTGACGCATCTGAGCGACTTCTCCCCGAGTCTCTCTGAAAGAGATTCGGCTGCCTTGCGGGTGAAGGTAATCATAAGGATTCTGGACGGATCCACGCCCTGTATGTCCACAAGATAACGGACCTTGCCGACTGTGGTCATGGTCTTTCCGCTACCAGCGCTACTTATAACGAGGACATTATCCTCCAGTGAGACAATCGCTTCACGCTGCTGCGCATCCAGAGGATATTTGAGCACCGTATCAAAGAATTCCCTGTTGCGCTCCAGTTCTCGATGGATGAACTGACGATTGTTCTCCATTTTGAACTCTTCTGTGTTGGACAATGCCTTGTACAGCCTATCCGCAGCCGCCCATTCCGGAGACCGCCTTAACTGTCGTGTCCCACAGACTTTCTTGAGATTCTTTCCCAGGACTTCATATTTGTTGCTCAAAGCAGTCCTTTCCGACTCCGTGATATAATGCGAGTAGTTGTAGTAAGCGGACACCTTCTCAAGCGCAGGAGCAATTTCCGGTTCAATCTCCTGTACCAATTCATCTCGCCTCGCGTCACGCGTCTTGTTTCCGATTACGACAATGACCGGGACAAGAATCGCTATAACAATCGATAATATGATGAAGGCTGTCTGCATAGTATTTTATCGCACAAGAGTCATCAACTGGTCAAAGCTATCGATTTTACCATAGTGGACATCAGAAGTGGATAACTGCTTGAAGAGCTTTTCAGCACACGCAATCTTGCCGGATTCAATTCCACGCAAGTCAAGTGAAGACATCGAGCCCTTTGTCTCAGCCACAAAATAGATGTGCTTTACTGCATCGGATTCGCCGGACAGGTGAAGGAATCCTCCCATCTGCTCACTGGAAGAGTTTGACTTGAACTGCACTTTCCTACGAATCCAATCTGCGCATTCCTTTGCGATGGCTTTCTGGGACAATTTATTGCGCAGCCTTATTTCGAAGTCTGTTCCATAAAGGTTGCGTTCCCTGTTAAGTTTCGGTATAAAGAATTCTCTTTTTTCCTTGCTTCCACATTCGCTTACAAATGTCGGAGATGTGAAAATAAACCGAAGTTGTTCCACCTTTTCCAATTCCTTCTTGAAAGCCTCAAAGGCGTAGATAGAGAAAGAGGCCGCTGCGATACTGACGCGGCTTCCATTTGACATCCGAACTTTGAGATTATCTATAACCCTCTCACTTATATTGTTTATCAACTTCAAACTCATAACAATTCCTATTCTGTTGGAACTATTCCCGGGAGACAAGTCACATAAGAACTCGTCATTTGTATTTTACATATTCATGGAATTCCCTTGCTGTACAAATATAAGAATAATCTATCAGGTCTCAGCTAATTTATATGGTGAAAGTTACCACATTTGCCATGATTTGTATACACAAATTCAGTTCATCCACTCGACTGTTAGAATGCCATAATGAAACTATTTTTGGTCAGGTGGAAAACCTTGTGGACGAGGAAGATAGAGGGTAAGCGCAGCGGTCCGCATGTTTATCTTACTACTACCAAGACTTGGTACCGCCTAAAACGTTTTCTCGAAACAGGTTGACGTATCATATGCAGGTTATTTCTCTATGGTCCTTATGAATCTATCCTCCATAACCCCCATCCTCATCAGTTCCGCAACCTTAAGGGATGGCAACGCCAAAGGACTGGCATGCCGCATTCAGGATGCTGAAGAATTATCTCCTGAGAATCTGCCGTCCTGGGAAACTCGTAGTATTTCTTGATGAAGTTCCATGGATGAAAACTCGCAAATCTGATTTTGTTCAGGATAACTATGGAGATGACGAGAATTTCTGGACAAACAGAATTGATTCCTCCATGCATCGTGCGTGGACGGGATTCGCGTTTGAACATCTGTGTATGAACCACATCTCTCAGATCTAAGCGGCTTTGGGCATATCAGGTGTGGCTACCCGCCAGTGTTCATGGAGAGGGAAATGAGTCCGGAAAAAGATCGCAGATTGATTTGTTGATTGACCGTCGCAACGGCGTGATTGACCTCTGCGAAGAAAAGTTCGCTTCGGTTTTATATTCAATTACCAAAGGCTGCGAATTTGCCTTGCATAAACAGAACGGCGGAAAGTTAGATACACTTCCGCTGTTCTGAACTTTTTACTATTTTTGCACTTGTTCTGCTTTGCTTTTGCAATGCATTTGTAATCAGTGAATTATCAAGCACTTTAGCGTTTTTATTTCATAAAATATACTATATTTGTATCCGATAGGATGTGATTATATTTCGAACACTCTATAGGAATGTTGCAGTCCCACTTGGATTCATTTCAAATAAAGCATTAGAACAATGACCTACGCAGAATTATTGGCGGACAATCAGCGCTTGCGGAAACGAATCATAGAATTGGAACAAGAGAATGCCAGACTTAAAGGGCTGGGTGAGCCATTGCTACCCGAATCGAAGTCGCCGACGCTTGAAAGTCATAAGTCATTGACAGAAGAAGAGAAAGAAATTGAACTGCGACGAAGGGTAAATCTTTTTCGGTCATTGTTCCGAGGGCGAGAAGATGTATATGCCCAAAGATTTGTGACAAAAGACGGAAAAAGAGGTTATCAGCCAGTTTGTCGCAACCGCTGGTCGATTGAGTGCAAAGCACATAAATACAAATGTGAAGGATGTGCCCACAGAGATTTGGTGCCATTGGATGATGCTATCATCAGACGCCATCTGCATAAAGGAGCAAAAGAAACTGACATCATAGGCTTATTCCCGATAATGGAGGACAACACCTGCTTCTTTCTTTGCGCAGATTTCGATGACAAGAACTGCCAGCATGGATATAAAGATGATGTGTTGTCTTATGTCGGCGTATGTAACGACTGGAACATTCCGGTTTATATAGAACGTTCGCGTTCCGGAAATGGTGCTCACTTATGGATATTCTTCGGCGAGCCTGTTTCTGCAGCATTGGCACGTAAACTTGGATTCGCAATTCTTGGATCGGCGATGGAGAGAAACGTTCAGTTGGACATGAAGTCCTACGACCGTTTCTTTCCGAACCAGGACTTTGTTCCAAAGGGCGGTTTTGGCAATCTTGTAGCCCTACCGCTTCAAGGCGACGCCAAGCACAAAGGCAACAGTTTATTTACGGACAAGAATTTTGAAGCTTACAAGAATCAATGGGCTTTACTGTCTTCTGTCAGAAAGTTATCCGGACATGAGGTGACGGCATTACTCGCTCAGCACAATAGCCGATTGGAGCTTTCCTCCTCGTCGGAGACCAAGCCATGGGAGACACCGCAACCGGATAAAATATCGTTCGAAGATTTCAATGGCCCAATCAAGCTGGTCCGGGCTAATGGAATATATGTACCTTTGAAGTCTGTGTCAGCTAAAGTCATACGCTATCTCAAAGGGGTGGCATCTTTCAAGAATCGTAAATACTACGATTTAATGAAGGCAAGAAAGCCATTATATAAAACACCTTCGTTAATCTCTTGTTATGAGATGATCGGCGATTATTTATGCTTGCCTCGCGGTTGTGAGGATTCCGTGATAGATCTGATTCAAGGCAATTTTTCTGCATGGGATGAAGAGGATAAGACAAATCCAGGTCGCAAAATAGACGTGGAATTCGTTGGTCAATTGAGACCGGAGCAGGAAGACGCCGTTCAAAAGATGCTAGCTGAAAATAACGGCGTCCTTGCTGCGACCACTGCGTTCGGCAAAACCGTAGCCGCCATCGGCATGATTGCACGAAGGAAAGTGAACACATTGATATTGGTTCATTCCAGGGCGTTGCTGGAGCAATGGAAGAATGCATGCGAGCATTTTCTTGCCATAAATGAACCTGAGCCTGAAATGAGGGAAACACATAGACGAAATAAGTCTAATTCCTATATTGGTATTTTGGATGGAAGTCAGAATAATCTGCACGGAATCATTGACATTGCTGTCTTCAATTCTGCTCTGACAGATACTGGCGTAAAGCCGTTTGTGCGAGATTACGGAATGGTCATTGCCGATGAGTGTCACCATACGGCGGCACTGGGCTATGAGCGCGTACTGAAGTTTGTCAATGCAAAGTATGTGTATGGTCTCTCAGCCTCTCCAACACGACAGGACGGAATGACTCCGATTGTGTTTATGCAATGTGGCCCAATAAGATATCAGTTCAATGCTAAAACTCAGATGGCAAGACAATCTTTCTCGCGAGTGCTGATTCCAAGATTCACGGCTTATCGGGCACTGGAGGAAAAGCCCGTATTACAGCACCTTGGCGATTTGGCTAAAGATCGGGCGCGTAATGAAATGATTGTCCATGATATTGTCAATGAGTTAAAGCATGGCCGCACACCAATTGTCCTGACAAAATTGAAGGAACATATTCTTCTGTTGGCTGATATGCTAAAACCTCACTGTAAGAATATCATCGTCTTGATGGGAACAGTATCTGTCAAAGAGAGACGCCAGGCAATGGAACGTTTGGAAAGCATTCCTCCATATGAACCTATGGTTATAGTAGCAACAGGAAAATTCGTAGGTGAGGGTTTCAACTGTCCTCGATTGGATACATTGTTTATCGCTCTGCCGGTGTCATACCCAAATATTGTTCAGCAATATACCGGTAGATTGCATCGTGATTATCAGGGCAAGACGGAAGTGCGCGTGCATGACTATATAGACATTCACGTGCCCACCTTAGCGAATATGTACGGCAGGCGATTGAAGTGTTATGCTCCGATAGGGTATGCTCAGCAAGTTGATGATGCTCTAACATCCAATCCGCAGGATATCGTATTCGGCCCATCGGATTACCTACAGGACTTGGTGTCGGATATAGAGAATGCAAAATCTTCGGTAGTGCTTTCATGCAACACGCTGCAGTATATGAAAGCGCCATTGGCTAAGGTGCTGCAAAGTCTTGGCTCTCGTGGCATTGACTGCATAATCACCATTCATAAAAATTCCTCACGGGACAATGATTTTATACAGTCAGGGATAAAAGTTGTACTGCGCTCTTCCAGGCACATCCGCGCCGCAATTATAGACAGATCGATTCTCTGGTTCGGCAGCATAGAGCTTGCTGGTAATCTACACCAGAAAGAGGACAGCGTCATGCGCGCCTTTATGCCAGAAGTGGCTTCTGAAATGCTGGGATATTTGATTGATGACGAATGAATCTTTCGCTATTTTAAAATCTCCCAATATCCCCCTTTTTTCCCGACTCGACGAATTTTCCCTTAGGTGAGGACTGCATTGCACGAACTTTCATTGAAAAGTTTGATATGACCTCCATTTCTGTTGCGCGTCTATCTCCTGAACCGGAGTGAATGAAGGTATTTGTTATACTCGTATACCAGACTGGTTTTAAAGGTGAAGATGGAATATAAAAAGCTAAAACAGTCTTGCCTTCAATGGAATATTTCTTGGATATAGGAAGAAGCGGATTACACCGCCTACCGCTCGCTGCGCCTGCGGGTCGACACTATTTATCCTCCATTAGCTTGGCATTGTCACAAATTTATTATAATTTTGTGACAGGATTCAAGCCAGATACAAATGCAAAGTATTTATAATGAAATAAAGAGGATGGTAGAAAATTCCGAGTACGGAACTCTCTTTTTTCCTGATGATTTTGCCGCATTAGGTTCTTCCGATGCAATCAGGGCAGCTTTAGTACGATTATGCCGTTCCGGTGTTCTTATGCGGGCTGCACAGGGCATCTACTATTTTCCGAAAGTTGATACAAAATGGGGCACCGGCATTATACCGCCTACCATAGAGGAGATTGCTGAAGGTATAGCAAAGCGGGATAAGGTAAGGATTGTACCTACCGGGACTTACATACTCAATCTGTTGGGGTTGTCCACGCAAATACCCGCCAATGTCGTATTTGTGACGGATGGATCCGGACGTAGGGTCAATCTTGGAAAAGGCAAGGGTATTTTGTTCAAGCACACCTCCGAGATGCGGATATTCGCTTTTCGTTCAAAGATGATGTCGCTAGTTGTAATGGCGCTGCGTGAGATAGGCGAACACAATATTACGGAAGAACATTTGTCTGTCATCAAACAGCATTTATCCACTGTTTTGCAGGAAGATTTTCAAACGGATATTCAATTAGCCCCGATATGGGTGCGCAAAACTTTATCGAAATTATGAATTATACGGATTTATCCCTTCAAGACCGGCAGGAAATCATACAGCGGGTACAGGCGGAGAACCACCTGAACCGTCAAATCATCGAAAAGGACTGGTGGGTCACGGCTGTGTTGAGAGCCTTGTTTTCCCTGCCATACGCCGGGCACATTTCGTTCAAAGGGGGAACTAATTTGAGCAAGTGCTGGAACTTGATCAACCGGATGTCCGAAGATGCAGATATAGCCATAGACCGGGAGTTTTTGGGTTTTGGCGGTAGCTTGTCGAAAACACAAATCAGCGACAAACTACGCCGTGCCTCGTGTTCGTTCGTCAGGGAGAAATTGCAGCACGACTTGAAAGAGAGGCTTGTGGCAAGCGGCATCAAGGAGGATAAGTTTACTGTAACGGTAAACATCACCCCGATAACGACAACAGATCCCGAAATCATTGAAATCGCCTATCATTCGGCTTTTCAAGACAACGATTACATCCGCCCGAAAGTCATCATCGAAGTGAGCGGACGGTCGATGAACGAACCGGTGACTCCCGTATTGCTTCGTTCATTCATAGACGAAGTATTTACAGAAGCGCCGTTTACTGAAAGACCGTTTGAAGTGAGAGCCGTTGTACCTGAACGCACATTTCTTGAAAAGATATTCTTGTTACACGAAGAGTTTGCTAAACCGAAAGAACAGATACGTACGGAACGGATGTCGCGCCATATCTACGATATATCCCAGATGATGGATACACCGATAGCGGAACGGGCATTGAAAAACAAAACGCTATATGACTCTGTTGTTGAGCATCGTAGAATTTTCATTGGTTTGAAAGGTTTTGACTACTCTACGCTCCAACCAAAAACGCTTAGCATTGTACCTCCGGCTGATGTCATTGAATTATGGAGGAAGGATTACAAAGTAATGCAGGAGACCATGATTTACGGAGACTCATTGCCTTTCGATAAACTGATAGAGAAAATACAAATGCTGAATGATAGTATCAACTCCATAGAGCATTGAGGAGCATGGAGAAAAAGAAGAAACAGCACGGAAAATATTTGGCCTAAATATACGGCGCGGAAACCGATCAAAGGATATATACCTGAAATTAGGTAACTTGCCGGCAACTTGCTGGCAACTTGATTTAACTTGTTGCAGGCCCTTTTAACATTAACATAAAGAAGATATCACGATATAGGGCAAATGAACAATGTTCGTTATTTCACCCGATGTATATTGTGATTGCGACACTTTAAATGTACCGTCCATATCAATTTCAAATGTACCGGGCGTATCAGAATGAAATGTACCACCCGTATCACTTTGAAATGTACCGCCTGTAGCGGAATCAAATGTACCACCTGTTAACCAGTGCCAGCATGGTTGGGGGAGACTGTCCAAAAAGTAGCTGATTGATACATATTAGGAAAGTATAAATAGTTCTTTGAGATATGCGATTATTATCGTAACTTTATAATAGTTAAGAAGATACGCAAAATGGAATATGCGTCCACGCAGCCGTTTACGGTAGGAGAGGACGGGCGCAAGCACTACACCCACAAGCACTGGGGCACAGTGGACGAAGGGCTCCGCTTTCATCCCAATACGACCTATCTGTATGCTACATTGAGGAACGGCAGAAATTGATATTCCCAGAAGACTGGGATCTCTCCGAACTGAAATGCTTGCCAGTTCGCGGCGTCGTGGACGTGTGTCTTACGAAAAGGAAGACGTCGACAGGCAATATGGCGCTACATGGTTTCTTGACAGGGTGGCGGAAAAGATTGGCCTCACGGCAGACTTGAGATCTGTCTTTGGTGGCAACATGGAGATGGTCAACGACGTGTTGACAATGGCCTACTATCCTTTTGTTGACAATCATTACTATAACCAGATGTCCATGTGGCAGCGAGAAGTGAAGGCTCCATCCGAGAGAGAACTCACGGCATCCAGGATAACCCGACCGACTCAGAGCATCACCGAGAAGAACCGGATGGATTTGTTCAGGTGCAGGGCCGCAAGAATGAGCAAGGACGAGTTGTGCGCTGTTGACTCAACTTCGATATCAACCTACGGCTTTAATCTGGTGGACATTCGCTGGGGCAAGAATAAAGAACGTCTGCCGTTGCGTCAGACCATAGAAGTCGTCGTGTATTCTCTCACTTCCCATATGCCTATTTTCTACAAAGAATTGCCGGGTAACATGCCATACTGCCGGACGATAGAATTGATAATGACGGAGTTAGAGCAGGCGGGGCTCAAGAATCTCATCCTCGTCACTGACCGCGGATATGAGTCGATGAAGAATCTGGAAACGTATATCGCCAAAGGACAAAAGATAATAACTAACGTCAAGGTCGGCGGTGCAGAGGTGCTGAAGATAATCAGGGGCATCGACATAAGTCGCGGCTATCCGAAAGGGATGACCTTGGCAAGGAAGGAGAAAGTCTATTATGCCCAATATGACGCCGACTATTCCGTAAAGGGGAACGGGGAGTATATAGTCAATGCGGAAAAGTACAAGATAAATATCTACTACAATCCAATGAAGAGGACTGAGGCAATCTGCGACATCCAGCATGCGATAGATGAACAGAAGGAAGCCGGGGATAAACTGATTGCATCCAAAGAAGCCGTCGCGGACTGCGATGATATCAGGCGCTGCTTCAACATGTTGACAATCAATTTTTAATAAAGACGACAGCTTCGCCTCTTATGAAGTCAACTCGGAGAAAGCCGACAATATGCTCTTGACGGCAGGCTTCTCAGCCAGTAAGACCATCGGCATTGACATTGACCCGCTGCAGGCCAAGACCAGCTACGGTATGCGCGATGAGCAGGAGAAGGCGTTTGCTTTACAGAAGGGACCTCTCAATCAGGATCGCCTTCGGACATGGTCCGAGAGCAGCAAGCATGGGCGCATGTTCATATGCTTTGTCGGGCTCATTATTGCCTCATATGTGCGTCACATGTGGGAGGAAGACGATTATCTGCACAACAAGTTCGACTGTAAGCCTCCGGTGACGCCCGTATTGCACAAATCGGACTTTTAGCACCGACTCGGTACGAGTTGGTGCTAAAAGTTGACTATTGGTGACGAGTTGGGTCAAGTCGGTCACGAGAAGGACCTATTCATATCTATTTTTCCAATTGAAAGGAAGGAG
>OQWM01002341.1_pt1 | contig 12913 bp, 14 predicted proteins | sample 1691531 | NCBI WGS metagenome assembly OQWM01 (sample SAMN03418257, study PRJEB22391) | human gut metagenome | biome: human-gut; feature: organic feature; material: feces | host: Homo sapiens | place: Tanzania | collected 2013-01 | reverse complement strand
GCTCTGCACAAAATCCTGCATCGTTTGGCGTAAAATTGGCGTATGGCGTAGTTTTCGCTGGAAATCCGTCAAAAGAAAAAGCCTGAAACTTCTCGTAACATCAAGAAGTTTCAGGCTTTGTTTCGCTTAAATTGGAAATTTACTGCTCAATCGGCTTCATCGTGGGGAACAGCAGAACATCCCGGATAGAGGCACTATCGGTCAGCAGCATCACGAGTCGATCGACGCCGAAGCCGAGGCCGCCCGTGGGGGGCAGGCCGTACTCGAGGGCGTTGACGTAATCGTAATCGACCTGTGCCTTGCAGTCCGGCTCGATGGCCTTGCGCTCGGCGACCTGACGCTCGAAGCGGCCTTTCTGGTCGACGGGGTCATTCAGCTCGCTGAAGGCGTTGCCGTACTCGGTGCAGTCGATGAAGTACTCGAACCGCTCGGTAAAGGCGGGATCCCCGGGCTTACGCTTGGCCAGCGGGCTGATCTCGACCGGATAATCATAGATGAAGGTCGGCTGGATCAGCTTATCCTCGACGAATGCATCGAAGAACTCCGCGAGGATCGCACCCTTGGTGGGCACCTCGGGCAGCTCGACGTTGTGTGCCTTTGCGCTGGCAATGGCGTCCTCGTCGGTCTTCCAGTCGTTGAAATCGACGCCGGAATACTTCTTGACGGCTTCGATCATGGTCAGACGCTCCCAGTGACCCATGTTGATCTGCTTGCCCTGATAGGGGATCTCCAGGCTGCCGCAGATCTTGAGAGCCAGACGCTTGTACAGCTCCTCGACCAGATCCATCATGCCGTGAAAATCGGTGAAAGCCTGATACAGCTCGATGGTGGTGAACTCCGGGTTGTGCTTGGGATCCATGCCCTCATTGCGGAAGATGCGGCCGACCTCGTACACGCGATCCATCCCGCCGACGATCAGACGCTTCAGGTACAGCTCGGTCTCGATGCGGAGCACCATGTCCATGTTCAGGGTGTTGTGGTGGGTGTAGAAGGGGCGTGCGGATGCACCGATCTCAAACGGGGTCAGGATCGGGGTATCGACCTCGAGGAAGCCCTTTTCATCCAGATAGGCGCGGATCTCTTTCAGGATCTGGCTGCGCTTGACGAAGGTATCCTTGACCTCGGGGTTTACGATCAGGTCCACATAGCGCTGACGGTAGCGGGTCTCCCGGTCGGTCAGGCCGTGGAACTTTTCGGGCAGGGGCAGCAGGCTCTTGCTGAGCAGGGTGGCCTTGTGGACCCGCAGGGATATCTCCCCCCGCTCGGTCTTGAACACGTCACCCTCTACGCCCACGATGTCGCCAATGTCATTTTTCTTAAAGCGGGCAAAATCCGCCTCGTCCATGGCGTCAAACCGGACATAGAGCTGAATTCTGCCGGTGTTGTCCTGCAAATCGCAGAAGGACACCTTGCCCATGCCCCGCTTGCTCATAAGACGGCCCGCCAGGGTCACGGTCTTGCCCTCCAGGGTCTCGTAATTTTCCTTGATCTCCCTGGCGGAGGAGGTCACTTCATACTTGGTCTGCACATAGGGGTCCCGGCCTTCGGCCCGGAGGGCTTCCAGCTTGTCCCGGCGGACCTTCACCTGATCGGACAGAGGCATTTCTGCCTGAGGTACAAACTTTGCCATGGCTTAGCCCTCACGAGAAACGCTGATGACCTTCATGCGGAAGGAACCGGCGGGGGCGTTGACGGTAAAGTCCTCTCCCGCAGCCTTGCCCACGATGCCGCGGCCAAAGGGGGAGTCGTCAGAGAGCTTGTTCTCCATGGGGTTGGCTTCCTGGGAGCCGGTGATGCGGTACTCAAAGCGCTTGCCGTTCTCGTCCTCTACCACCACGGTGCAGCCCAGGCCCACCCGGCCGGTGGCTTCGTTCTCGTCCTCAATGATGACGGCGTGGGAGAGAATATCTTCGATTTCCGCAATGCGGCCATAGAGCTTGCCCTGCTCGTTTTTGGCGGCATCATATTCGGAGTTTTCGGACAAGTCACCGTAGGACCGGGCTTCGGCGATCATGGCGGCGACCTCCCGCTCCCGGGTGGTCTTCAGGTAATTCAGTTCCTTTTCCAGGTCCGCCAGACGCAGACTTGTGATTTTATATTCCTTAGCCATATTCAAAATCCTTTCTTAGATGAAAATTTCCATAGCTTTGAATATTATAGAGGAAAAGCCCCCGGTAGTCAAGAAGATTCCCGGGGGTTTTGCAAAAATTCAATTGTTTCCTTCCGGAACCCGGGCCAGGATCTGCTCGTAGATTTCCCGGGTCTTGTCCAGATTTTTCCCGCTGAGTACCAGGGTCTGGCCTTTGGTGGTGTGCAGCACAATGGCGCTGTGGGGATTATAATAGGTAAAGCGGACATAAGGGCCAAATTCCTGGTTTTCAAAATACCCCGCCAGCAGCCGGAAGGAGCCCAGGCCCCAGGTGCGGGTGCCGGGGACGTTTTCCTCCCGCAGCTCCACGCTTTCAATGTCGCTGTAGGGAAGGGCCGCCCGGCCATAGTAGCTGGTGCGCACCTCCAGCTGGGTCTCCTCAAAGCGGACCTGAACGGAGCCGGTAAAGAGCAGCACCGCCGTCAGCACCAGCACGAAAACAATCGCCCAGGTGGCGGCTTTCGTCACCTTTGGATTGGCTTTCTGGGGCCTCCGCAGGGGCTCTCCCCGGGACAGCTGCCGCCGATAAAACCAGTAGGAATAAATGACGGGAAGAATGCTGCTCACCACCAGCACCAGCATCAGCCAGGGCATGGCCGTCTCCTGGGGCAGGAAGCTCAATAGAAGCATACATGCGCCGCAGACCATCCACACAGGCCCCGCCATCCGGTGGGTGGCGTTCCAGTTTTTCTCACTGGCGAAGGTCCATTTGACCCGAATGCCCACGGTGCTGTTCATCCGGCATTTGGGCATATAGTTGCCCAGCACCAGAAACATAATGCCAAAGAGCAGCCCCAGGTACCGGGTGACGGAAACCGCCGCCCCCTGGGTAAAGAGCCGGTAGGACATCCAGAAGGTCACATTGGAAAGGGCCGGGATCATCCAAATCACCACATTGTTGATTTTCCGGTTCTTATTGGGGTCCTTTTCCGTTTTTTCCGTGATATACATGCAGAACCACAGGGTCAGGGCCAGGAGAACGGGAGTTCCCAGCACCATCCCGGGAATCCGCCCGCCCCGGCCAAGAAGCAGCCCTAAGGGCAGGGGCAGCAGGGTCAGCAGATAGCAAAAAAGTTTGGTTTTTTTATTGTACATACTTGATTCCTCCACAAAAGCGGGTGTTTAAGTGCCTGATTTCAGATTTGTGATCCACAGCAAAGCCTCTTCCAGCACGGAAGCGTTGAGTTCATAATAGATGTACTTCCCCTCCCGGCTGTCATAGACCAGGTCCGCCTCTTTTAATACGGACAGGTGCCTGGAAATGGCCGCGCCGGAAACGGAAAAATGCTCCCCGATCTCCCCGGCGCTTTTCTTGCCGTCTTTTAAAAGCTTCAGAATCTCCCGCCGGGTGGGGTCCGCCAGCGCCTTCATGGTTTGCTGCAAGCCCATGGTGCTTCCCTCCTCATTTCACATTTAACCTAATTGTTAATTGTATAGTAGCACAAAGCCCACCCCTTGTCAAGTCCCAAACAAAGGGGTGGGCGGTGTTTTTTAACCGTTGATGATCAGGCTTTCCAGCGTGCGCTTGGGAACATAATGGACATCTTTGTCATCCCGGAAATAGTTGATGTTTCCGTCGGGGCCCACGTCCGTTACAACGATGTGGTCCGTCCCCTCCCCCAGGGCCAGCAGCAGCTGAGGGGCCAGATTTTCAGGCAGACCCAGCAGCTTTTTCAGGTTCCCCGCCTCAAAGGAGCCGATCATGCAGCCGTTCAGCCCCAGTTCTTCGGCGGCTAAGAACATGGTCTGGGCCACGATGCCCACATCCCGCTGAAAGGCGGCGGGGCTGTCCGTCAGGTTTTTATCCAGACAGATGACCACAAAGGCCTGGGGCTCCGCCCCTTGCCGGGGCAGCTTCAATTCCGGCAGCGCCCCCGCCCAGCGGGTCAGGGCCAGAATGGAAGCCACGGTTTCTTCCTCATTGGCTAAATAGTATTTCAGCACCTGCCCGTTCCGCGCCGAGGGCGTAAACCGGGCGCACTCCACCAAATACCGCAGCTCCTCCCGACGGACCTTCCGCTCCCGACGGAATCCCCGGTGGCTCCGGGCATTTTTGACCTGGTCTAAAAACATGGTTGTTTGCTCCTTTCGTATTTGATCTATGTATGGAACCATCCTACCACGGTCAGGAGAAAAAATCAACATGCTCCTCCGGCGCTATCCGGCCGTTCATAGCCTAAACCGTTACCGATGTCCGCCCCATAGCAAAGGAATCAGGGTCGATTGCGCATTTGAAAATCCCCCAGCGTCGGCAGAACCGATGTTGGGGGATTTCTTACACGAAAAGCAGCATTTTACAGAATCCAAAAACCGGTAAATCCCTTCCGTTTTATCATGCCTCTGTCGTAAAGACAAACTGCATAATATCACTGCGCGTATACGACTCAACATATTCTACAGGGAGTTCTCCCTTGTACGAAACACGGCGTCGAAAGAATACAGGGCTATTCTTTTCCACTTGCAGGTAATTCCGCAGTTGATTGGGAACGATTTGAGCAACGATAGAATGTTTTGCTATATTAGGGCGCATATTATATTTTTCCAGGCTGTTGTATAACCCATTTACCTCGACCATATCTCTTGTCAGGGTCGGACATTTCGAAGTGTCAATATAAGAGACAGCCAAAGTTGTCGGAATATCATCATTGTAAAAGAGGCGTTCAATACGAAACACATCGGAAGAATACTGGATCATCAGTTTTTCTGCCACGTGGCAGTCCGCCTTCACAACGCTAAAATCGATTAGTTGCTTGTGCTGTCTGGTCGAGTTTTCATCTACATCATAAAAACGGAAAGAGGCAATTTCCGATTCAATTTTTGGTCTGGAAACAAATGTCCCGATTCCTTGTCTTTTAATGATCAGTCCCCGGTTTTTTAAATCATCTATCGCAAGCCGAACAGTTTGACGGCTTACTGAATACATTTTTCCCAATTCAGCTTCCGTTGGAATCTTGGTATTATAGGGCCATACCCCACTGGTGATTTTCATATTCAGTTCGTTGCTTAGCTGCTTATACAGAGGGATACCGCTATTATAGTCAAGCATATCAATATTCTCCCCATCCATAATAAAATGATTTTAACATTTTTTGATGGATTATTCAATGGGCTAAATTGCTTTTTCGCACTTCATTCCGATTCATCAGGGAAGTCCTTGTTCTGTGGCTTTTTCATCTCTTAAACTTCCGAACGGTTCCCTCAAGGCTGCTGCACAAGCGCTGCTGCACCAATCACGCCTGCCATATCCCCAAGTTGAGCCAGCTTGATATCGCAATGGTAAGTATCATAGCATTTTGCTGTGACTTGCTCACGAATACGCTCTATGTAGTTCTCCAGTCCATTCGCAACGCCGCCTCCAATGACGATCACATCGGGAGCATGGGCAAATATAAACTGATTCAAGCCACAGCAAAGAGATTCCAAATACGACTCCACCACATCTGTTGCCGCTTTTTCCCCAGCAATAGCCCGGGAGAAAATCTCTTTTCCAGATGCGTCACTTCCGGATGCGCTGCGATATTCGGCCATCAGAGCAGGCCCTGAGCATTGCTGCTCAAAGCAGCCGGTCAGGCCGCAATAACATTTTCGATTGCTATTTTTGACCTTGACATGCCCTCCCATATGCAGCACCGCAGGTTCCGAAGGAATTACTGCATTCTCCAAAATAGAGAATCCGATACCCGTTCCCAAAGTAATCAGCAAAACACGTTCATAGCCCTTCCCGGCACCGTACAAGCATTCTCCATAGCAGACGATTCTGCCATCGCTGTCAACCTTGACCGGCATATCAAGCGTCGTTTCAAGTCTTTGCGCAATGGGGTAACCGGACAGGAACGGTAGAAACGCCTCCTTTGATTTCCCCATAATTCCCGCTCTGTGTACAAACCCCGTCACGGAAACACCCGCTCCGCAGACCTCCTGAATTCCTATCTCCGCTTGCATAGATTGCACGGCATCCTTCAGGCTATCCAAAAAAGGCTGTTCTTCCTTTTTTGAGTTGAAAATCCTGGATGCAAGAATTTTTCCGCTCTGAATATCTACCAGACCGGCCTTTACCCGTGTTCCTCCAATATCGATTCCATACGCATATTTCGCCATTCAGCTCACCACCCAACGATCTTCAGGAATTCCAAGGGAAATTCCCGGTGTATAGCCTTTTTCGATGCAGCATTGGTACGCGAAAAGCTGTGTATACAAGCAAAGCAGCAGCGACATGGCCTCTTCCAGTACATCAAAGTGCGGATACAGAAAGTGGTAGTCGCCCGGAGCATCGCAGTTTTCTCCTATATAGACGGAAGCCTTTGCAGCAGAGGCGGTTTCCATCCAAATCCGATCCGAGCGGGCATCCCCCAGAACATCCAGATATACAGGTACAATCATATTATCCGCCAGCGCACTGCTGAACACGGACCGCACAGGTCCATGGTAAAAAGCGTCAATTCCAGATGCATCACAGGTAACAAAAGCAATTTCTTCCATCCAGAGCCCTGCAGCCTTGCAGCATCCAACCCCATATCCTCTTGAAAGGAATACATAGCTGTGCGCGTTTTTAAAAAAGGATATTTCTTCCATTCCCTTCAGGATGGTATTCTTATTCTCCTCCATCCAGCGAAACATGTGACTGTATGCCTCCCAGTCGATGCTTTCATTACGCATAAAGGAAACGCAAATCAGTCCGCATAGGGCCATGGAGGAATAAGCCTTCAGGCAGATTTTCTCATCAAAAGAACATACATCCATCAAGCCCAAAGAACAGCCTCTGTCCAGTGCGCTGCCTTCTGTCATCGTTATTCCGATACAGACTCTGCCATGCTCCCGCAGTTCGCCCACCAGTTCCTTTATTTCATGGCTTTCTCCGGAGCGGGACATGATCAAAAACACAGTGTCCGCATCGTCAAAAAAAAGTTGATCTCGAAGCACATCCGACGCTTCAACCAAAGAAACATATGCACCACCGCGAAGCAGCGAATAATACATTGGCATCAAAGAGTTTTGTGCGCTGCCCATGGATGTCAAAACAATATGCTTTGCCCCTCTAAGCGCATTTCCGATTCTCTCCAGCACCTCTTTTTTTTGAGTAAGAAGATCCTCCAGCGTTCGATTCAACTCCATAGGTTCTTCCAGAACATTTTGAAGATATCCGTACATTTACTTTACCCCTCCCGCAGTGAGTCCCTTAATGAGCCACTTCTGTCCAATAACGAAAATAAGAATAACAGGCGCAGTCGTGATCGTTGCTCCAGCCATCAGAAGCGGAACGTCCAAAGTAAACAAGCCCTGCATGTTCGTCAGACCAACAGTCAAAGTACGCAGACTTTCCTTCTGCACAAAAACGGTTGCCAGGAGCATTTCATTCCAAAGCCACATTGCGCCGACAATTGTCGTCGCAGACAGTGCCGGAGCCAGCAATGGTAATACCACCCGTGTAAACGCCTGGAAATAGCCGCACCCATCGATCATTGCCGCTTCAATAAAACTGTTATGCACAGAGTCCATAAAGCTGCTGAGCATATTCAGAATAAACGGCAGAATGTATCCGATATAAATGATCATCAGCGATGCGTGATGGTTGGTCAGACCGATTTTCGCAAAGAGACGGTACAGCGGAAACAGCAACACGACCGCCGGAATAGACATCAATGGAAAAATCGCATTTTTTGCCAATGTGCGTCCTTTGAATTGGAATTTTCCAATGGAAAAAGCCGCCATAGCACCAAACAGAATGCAGCAAAACAAGGGTATTGCCGTAACCAACAGGCTGTTGAGGAATAGTCTTCCTACATCGTAATTCTCAAAGAGTTTTACATAGTTTTGAAACGTCCACACATCAGGAAGACGCATGGCATTGTAAACATACTCGCCCTTTGTTTTGAAGGACGTGATCACCGTGAAAATGATAGGAATTATATCTACAAAGACAAATAATCCCACAGCCACAGACAGTATGTATTGAGGTAGTTTTTTGAACTTCTTTCTTTTTGAATTGACCCGCATACCGAACCCTCCCTACGCATCTTCGCTGGAAAGCATTCTGCGCCCAACAGCCTGAATGGTCACAAACAGCATTGTGATCACCAGCAGCATAACAGCCAAAGCAGATGCCGCTCCGTAGTTCATGAATTTTGCGCCTAGCTGATAGATGTAGAAATCCAGAACGTATGTACTATTGATTGGACCGCCCTTTGTAAGGACATACACATAGTTAAACAGCCAAGAAAGCATATTGATCATTGACAGTACAAAGAAAAAAGAAATAACAGCTCTTGCGTCCGGAATCAATATCTTCCTTGCTATTGTAAAATAGCTTGCACCGTCCAGTCTTGCTGCTTCAATGAGAGATTCATCCACTGAAAGGAGCCTTGCCAGGATCAGCATGACACCATATCCAAACTCTTTCCATATGATCACAAACATGATTGCATATAGGGCTGTCTGTCGTTCGCCGAGCCAATTATGTACAAGATTTCCAAGTCCTATGCTGCTCAGGATTGAATTCAGCAACCCATTTTCCCGTAGAATGACGTCAAAAATAATGCCTGTGACCGCAATTGAAAAAATATAGGGAAATAGCATGATGGTGCGGTAAACTTTCCACCCTGGAAACTGCGTATAGAGTATCAGCGCCATGATCACTCCGCCGGCAACCAGCAGCGGTACACACAAAAGGAATTTAAAGTTGTTCGTCAGCGCTGTCCAGAATATGGGATTTTTCATAAGCGTTGCGTAATTCTGAAAGCCAACGAAAGTCCTGGTGTTTCCGTTAATAGAATACATGCTATCCGCAATCACACTGATGATCGGGAACAAGAAAACCAGTCCGATCATAATAAATGCGGGCAGCAGAAACAGGTATGGTACCTCCCTCTGCGAACGAGACAATCGAAGCATATTTACCTCCCTTCGTGCGTGCGGGGCATAGTGTTATGCCCCGCCTTGTCGGTTCCGTTACTGAAATGTTTCGGCCCATGCGGTGAAATTCTTCACCTCTTCCGGATTCATGCTTCTCCACTGCTCTGCCATGCTCTCTACATATGCGGCAGCATCAGCGGCATCTTCTCCAGAAAGCACCATTTGGCAGGCTGCGTAATTGCCAAGGCTGTGAATAGAGGAAGGCATATACAGCGAAGGGTAGATGCACGGGTCTTCCACCAAATAGTTCCACTCAAACTTCTCACTGGGTGTGCTCAGCACATCCGCATTGAAACGATCATCCGCAGGGAAATTCTTTGTAAGTTCATAGAATCTATTGAGCTGCTCCGGCTGGTGCATATATACCATAAAGTCAGCAGCCTCTTGTTTATGCTTGGAGAATGCGGGAATTCCAAATGCCTGGCTCTGAACATTTTGTCCGCCGGCCATCTTTCCTTCTCCAAAAGCGGGAACCTTCATAATAGCGGCCACATCATCTCCACCCATTTCTTCAATCCACTGAATGGCCTGACCATACGTAGCAAAGCCCATGGCAGATTCGCCGCGCAGAAAGCTTTCACGTCCAGACTGGAACTCATTGGACATCGTCAATGGGTTAATATATCCCTTCTCGTACAGATTAGCCAAAACCTCCAGCCAGAGTGCGTGCGCCTCTGTCTCATAGGCTCCCGGTTCCAGAGCGGCTTCAACGTATTCCGACACATCATCATGTCCCGCAACGCCTATCGTAGAATAAATCCACGGGGTTCCAAAGCCATCCTTCATGCCGCCAATTTCAAACGGGACTACATTGCTTTGCTTCAGTTTTTCGCAAGTTGTAAGGAATTCTTCGTAATTCTCAGGGGTTTTCTCCGGATCAAGGCCTGCGCTTCGGAACAATTCCTTGTTATAAAGCAGAACGATGGATTGTAAATACCACGGCTGCGCCCAGGTGGTGCTGCCCATAGACACACCATCCGTTCCCATCCAATGCGACATTTCCTCTTCGGAAATATACTCAGAAAGATCTGTCAAAGAGCTTTCTTCTCCCCAAACGTACATAAGGGTGTAAATGCCGGTCCAGAAAAACTGAATGTCCGCCCCCTCCCCTGCCTGTACAGAGGCCTCCCAGGCAGTCATTAGATTATCAGAGGTCTGCTGTGTCAGATTAATGTGGATTCCCGTTTCCTCTTCATATTTGGCCGCTGTTTCCTCCAACCACGCTCTGGAACCGGGCACATCCTCTTCGCCCCACCACCAAAGCTCAAGCGTGACTTTTTCATTGGCATCTGTCTGGCTATTCTGTTCTTTCTGACTCTCTGCATCAGTATCAGGCTTTTTCGCACCGCATGCAGCAAGAGATCCCAGCATCAAAAGCACCATGGCAACACACAGAATCTTTTTCATTACAGTCATCCTCTTTCATTAATTTAATCATCATAATGTTACGTCGTTATGATGTTATAACAATAATACTCATAAATACTGGTTATTTCAATTGACAGCTTTTCCAAAAGATTCTCCCTCTTTTTGGTGGTTTCGCCATATTCTTCTTTCAGTCACTTTTCTGAATTGAGATTCCCCATACAAATTGACCGTTCCAAACAAAACGATTCGATTTCTATATTCCAATGGAATCCAATACTTTGGCAGAGCATTCCGCCGCAAGTGCTTTTTATATCAGCGTTCCTTCCAGATGGTCGCACTCGTGCTGGATGATCTGGGCGGAGAAGTCCCGGAAGGTTTTGATGCGCCACTGGTAGTTTTCATTCTGGTAGCGGACCTTGATGGACCGGTAACGCTGGGTTTTCCGGGTGCCCTCCAGGCTCAGGCAGCCCTCTTCGGCTTCGTAGGGGTCCTGGGCTTTCAGGATTTCCGGGTTTCGCAGGACCAGGGGCTTCCCCGCCTCTTCCAGCACGATGATCCGCACGGCCTGGCCGATCATGTTGGCCGCCATGCCCACGCAGTCTGCCCGATGAGAAAGCATGGTATCCACCAGGTCCCGGGCGATGGGTTCATCCTGGGGCGTTGCCGGTCTGGAGGGGCGGCTTAGGAAGAATCTGTCTTTGCAAATTGGCTGGATCATGGTTTTTTCTCCTTTTTCTCCGGAAAGCAGCCGATTTTCTGTTCAAAAAACCGGCTTGTCTTTCCGGGGCACATCTGCTATAATGGTTTGGATTTTTCGGGAAGGGAGGGGTCCCCTTGGAACAGGGCCGCCGGAAAAAAGCAGTCCTTTTTGCAATTTACGTCGTTATCCTACTCTGTCTGCTCTTTGGCAGGGCCCCCAATCCCCGGGGGCTTTCCTTTCCCGCATATTTGCAGACCCACCTGAATCTGGTGCCCTTGCGGACCATCCGGCGGTTTGCCCGGCTGCTGATCCCTCCGGTGCGGCCCTATCTGGTCCGCATTGCCCTGCACAATCTTCTGGGAAATGTGGCGCTGTTCATCCCCCTGGGCTGGTTTTTGCCTGCTCTGTTTCCGGCGCTCCGGAGCTTTCCCATGACGGTTTTGTCGGTGCTGGTCAGCGTCAGCTGCGTGGAGGTATTGCAAGTAGTGTTCACCGTGGGCATCTGCGATGTGGACGACCTTCTTTTAAATCTGCTGGGAGCCTCCATAGGCTATGGGCTTTACCGGCTTTATCTCTGGTTCAAAAAAGGCTGAGTTCCTGCAAAGGGCTCCGCCTTTTTTATTCAGAGCGAAAGGGCTTCCCGCTCTCTTGTTTGGCAGGTAAAGAGCAATATCTGCTTTTCTTCTCCCAGCTCCTCCAAAACCTCCAGGGCCCGCTTGAGCCGCCGGTCGTCGAAGCGGACCAGGGCATCGTCTAAAATGAGGGGCGCTTCCTGGGTCAGGGTCTGGGCCACCGCCAGCCGGAGGGAGAGATAGAGCTGGTCCACCGTGCCGTTGCTGCGCCAGAGGATGTCCCGCAGGCCCGTCTCCCCGGCCGCCCCGGCTTCCAGGGCCAGGTCTTCCGTCAGGGTCACCCGGTCATAGCGGCCATCGGTCAGTCTTCCCATATAGGTCTGGGCCAGGGCGGAGATTTTCGGCGCAAACCGCCGCTGCAAGCTCTGGGCCGCCTGGATCAGGGTCTCCTGGGCCAGGGTCAGGGCCGCCTCATACTGCCGAAGGGTCTGCACCCGGCGGTTTTCTTCCTGCCAGGCCCCCTCCAGGGTCTCCCGGCTGCTCAGGGCATCCAGCCGTTCCTTTTTTCCGCCCAGGGCCTGATTCAATGTCAGAAGGCTACCGTGAATGCTCTTCAGGGCTTGTTCCGTCTCCTCCCGGGACAGGGTCAGGCCGTCGGCAATTTCCCTATGGGTCATGGGCGCAGCCATGGCGGAGAGTTCCTCCAAGTGGCTTTGGGCCAGATTTTTCTGGTCCCCCAGGACCGCCAGCCGGTCCCAGCTTTGCAGGACCTGACGGCACAGCTCCTCCATTTCCTCCGGAGTATGTCCTTCGCAGAGGAATGCCCGCTGGTCTTCCAGCCCCTGGAGCTGCTGCTCCAGCTCCGTCTGCCGGTGGAGCCATTCCCGCTGTTCCCGGGAATACCGCTCTAAGGCATCTCCATAGGCTCTGGCCTTGGCCTCCCACTGGTCCGGCGTTCCGCCGCCGTAGGGAATGGCCAGGGCCTTTTGCCGTTCCTTTTCCTTTCCTCCCACCAGAAGGGAGGCCCCCAGCAGCAGCGCCCCCAGGCCAAAGGCCACCAGGGCAGGAACCAGGTTTCCAAAGGCCAGCAGCACCCCGATGCCAGCCGCCATAGAAAGGCCCGCCAGTATCACAAGACTCCAAAAGCCCTTGCCCACAATGGCCTTATAGGCTTTGGAATACGAAAAAATGGAGGCCATCTGTCAGGAGCTGCCT
>OQWM01002340.1_pt1 | contig 12922 bp, 9 predicted proteins | sample 1691531 | NCBI WGS metagenome assembly OQWM01 (sample SAMN03418257, study PRJEB22391) | human gut metagenome | biome: human-gut; feature: organic feature; material: feces | host: Homo sapiens | place: Tanzania | collected 2013-01 | reverse complement strand
AGAAACAAGGGTATGGAAGAGCTCAAGAATATGAACTATCAAGAGGCACGCGACCAGTTTGAGGTGGCACGCGACTGCTCAGATGTAGATACATTGGAAAACAATAGCAATATTGCCCTTGTAGACTCTCTTATCTATAATCGCAATATGGGTGAAGAAAACTATAAGCTGTTGAACTATAGCCAAGCAAGCCGCTATTTCAACCGTGTGATGAATCTTAACCCTTACGACACCTTTGCTTCGAATCGCTATAACAGCTGTATCACAAAGTTTGTGACAGAGTGCGAGATGGATTTCAAGCAGGCTGAATATTATTTCAATGATAAACAATACGAGAAGGCAAAGTTCCTCTACGAGCGTGTGGTAAGAAACGACTGTGCCACTAAGGTGCAAGCTCAGGAACAGATAAACCGCATCGACAACTTGATTAACCAAAAGAAAGATCATGCAAGAGTGCTTACCTACGAATATGTTAAGGATACTCCTGTCGGCTTCTCGTATGGTAAGTACAATATGCACAAAGTTGGTGGCTTCTTCCAGATGAGTATCAACAACAAAGTGTTTGAAATGATGCGCAACGATTGTGCTATCCCTGATGCTCCTGAAATCAATGTAGGTTTCGGTTGGACTGTTAAGATAGCTAACCCTGTATGGGTATTCTTCGGTCCTGGTGCCACCACTAAGTTCTATTATGGCGACTATACTGTTGGCGAGGATCAAGACGAAATCTATCCTAACAAAGAAGGATTCCCTGACGACCCTAATGGCATCTTGAAGCCATCTTCAAGCAACGATTCTTCGAAAAAGAAGAAGAAAGCAGAATATACTGCCGATGACGAAAAGGTAAATGCAGCATGGGCAATATCGCCTGTAATGGGTATCTGCGTTAAATATTCATATTTCGCAGTAAGATTCACCTATCAATATCGTTTCGCCATGGATTCACACTTGAAGGATTACATGGAAACACAGAAATTCTCAATAGGTGTTGGTGTAAGCTTCTAATGATAAAATTCCATTAAAAACTAATACTGCTATGTTGAGCATAGGACAGATTATAAAAGAAGAGCTTGACAAGCAAGGTCTTTCTGCGGGATGGCTTGCTAAAGAGCTGGGGTGCAATCGCTCCTCTATCTATAGATGCTTGTCAAGAAACAGTATAGATACTGCTCTTCTTGCCGAAATATCGCGAGTGCTTGGAAGAGACTTTTTCAAGGACTTGTCAGACAATCTTTGATTGTTTAAAGAGATTATTTAGTAACGAACTTAAACTTAATACCCTTGTAGGTGACCATGGCGCATCGTACGGATGTGACAATGGTCACCTTCTTTATGCAATAAGTATGTGATTGTTGCAACAATATGGCAATTATTAACTATTTAATATGCAAATTATAAGTTTTTTGCCATTTTGTTTTGTTGAATCAAATAATAGCTTTATATTTGCGCTTAATGTTAGATGATTTTAACGGAATGACTCTTTTAATCAAAAGAAAAGTTCTTTTATTAACTTAAACTTACACAAATTATGAAGAAAATGTTTTTAGCTGCAGCTATGATGTTGGTATCAGTAGCTACATTTGCACAGAACGCAGTAGGTCAGATTACTATCCAGCCTAAAGTTGGTTTAAACATCGCTAACGTTACAGATGCTGACGATGCAGACGCTCGTATTGGTTTGGCTGCTGGTGCAGAATTTGAATATGGCGTTACAGATATGATCGGCGTGAGCGCTGGTTTGATTTATTCTATGCAGGGAGCTAAGGAAACAGTAGAAGGTGTTGACGTAACAATGAAGCTCGACTATTTGAACGTTCCTATTCTTGCTAATGTTTATGTAGCTCCAGGTCTTGCTGTTAAGTTGGGTATTCAGCCAAGTTTCAAGCTTTCTGCTAAAATGAAGGGTGAAGTTTCTGGTGGTTCTGTAGAGGCTGATTTGGACGACGTAAAGGGTTTTGACCTTGCTATTCCTGTAGGTGTTTCTTATCAGTATCAGAATATCGTTCTTGATGCTCGCTACAACTGGGGCGTAACAAAGATTATGGACGATGTAGACTCTAAGAACAGCGTATTCCAGATTACTCTTGGCTACAAGTTCTCTTTGTAATCTAAGTTAGAATTATTTTATAATTATAATAATGAGGTAGGTTCAGATATGAGCCTACCTTTTTCTTTTTATTTCAATGGTAGAATCTAAACAATAATAAACAAAAGCAAAACCAAATAATCATCCTGAAAAATGCGACTATTCTTGATGCCCAATGCGACTGTTCGCAATCGCTAACGAGACTAGTCGCATTAGCTAACGAGACTAGTCGCAAACGCTAATGAGACTATTCGCATTGGCCATTGAAGCCTATTGCGTTTTTGGACGAAGAAATAGATGCGTGGTTTAATGTTTTTAGTTGACCACAAGTTTTTTATAGAGCAACAATATTTTTCTTTAGGCTAATAATGCAAATACCTTAGCTTTCTTTTCGCTTAATCGAAATTTTGGTGTAATTTTGCAACGGCTAAGACACATTATTATAATATGTTGCATTCTGCATCGCTGTATGTACAAGTCTGCACCTTAATATAATAAGGTGGTCTGGCGCTATTAAGGCAAACAATTTTTTATCGATAAAACATAATTTTATGATTCTGTTCTTTAAGACTCCTAAGGAGAATGTAATTGCGACTGAGGTTAACCACAAACCAAGTCAAGACGAAATCAACGAACTTTGTTGGCTCTTTGGCGATGCCCAGCTCATGGACTCCGAGACTCTCGGAGGATACTTTGTTGGCCCACGCCGTGAGATGATAACACCATGGAGTACGAATGCTGTTGAGATAACCCAGAACATGGGACTTAACGGCATTTCTCGTATAGAGGAGTACTTCCCTGTAAGTTCTGAGGATGCCGACCACGACCCTATGCTGCAGCGTATGTATAAGGGCTTGGATCAGACCATCTTCACAGTTGAACACACTCCAGAACCTATCAAGCTCGTTGATGACCTTGAGAAGTTTAACGAGGAAGAAGGTCTCGCCCTCTCGCCAGAAGAGATGGAATATCTGCACAAAATTGAAAAGCAGAATGGCAGACCATTGACAGACTCTGAGATATTCGGCTTCGCACAGATCAACTCTGAGCATTGCCGTCATAAGATTTTTGGTGGTAAGTTTATCATCGATGGCGTAGAGAAGGAAAGCTCGCTCTTCGCTATGATTAAGAAGACCACCAAAGAGCACCCAGGAAAGATTCTTTCTGCTTACAAGGATAATGTGGCTTTCTCACAGGGTCCTGTTATCGAGCAGTTTGCTCCTGCTGATCAGTCTACAGCCGACTGGTTTAAGGTGAAGGATATAGAGAGCGTAATCTCTCTTAAGGCTGAAACCCACAACTTCCCAACTACCGTAGAGCCTTTTAATGGTGCAGCTACAGGTACAGGTGGTGAAATCCGCGACCGTATGGGTGGTGGTGTCGGCTCATGGCCTATTGCCGGTACAGCTGTTTATATGACAGCATACCCACGTCTTAAGGACGATAATGGCAATGCAGACCCAGAGCGCGATTGGGAAGATATATTGCCAGTACGCCAGTGGCTCTATCAGAGTCCTGAGCAGATTTTGATAAAGGCTTCTAATGGTGCCAGCGACTTCGGTAACAAGTTTGGTCAGCCTCTTATCACAGGTTCTCTCCTCACATTCGAACATCAGGAGAATGGCGAGAAGTATGCTTACGACAAGGTTATCATGCTTGCAGGTGGCGTGGGTTATGGCACCAAGCGCGACTGCTTGAAGAAGGAACCACAGCCAGGCAACAAGGTTGTAGTAGTTGGTGGTGACAACTATCGTATCGGTCTCGGTGGCGGTTCTGTATCGTCGGTAGATACAGGTCGTTATAGCAACGGTATCGAGCTCAACGCTATTCAGCGTGCAAACCCTGAGATGCAGAAGCGTGCTTACAACCTCGTGCGTGCATTGGTAGAAGAAGACAACAACCCTGTCGTTTCTATCCACGACCATGGTTCTGCAGGCCACTTGAACTGTCTCTCTGAGCTCGTTGAAGAGTGTGGTGGCGAGATTGATATGGCTAAGCTTCCTATCGGCGACAAGACTTTGAGCGCTAAGGAGATTATTGCCAACGAGTCGCAGGAGCGTATGGGACTTCTCATCGACGAGAAGCACCTTGAGCATGTCAAGAAGATTGCTGAGCGTGAGCGTGCTCCTATGTATGTAGTTGGTGAAACTACTGGCGATGCACACTTCAGCTTTGTTCAGGCTGATGGCAAGAAGCCTTTCGACCTCGATGTTGCTCAGATGTTCGGTCACTCGCCTGTTACCGTGATGGTAGACGAGACCGTAGAGCGCAAGTACGAAGACGTTACATACACATTATCAGATATCGATGCCTATGCCGAGCGCATGCTTCAGCTTGAGGCTGTGGCTTGTAAGGACTGGTTGACCAACAAGGTAGACCGCTCCGTAACAGGTAAGGTGGCACGTCAGCAATGTCAGGGACAGTTGCAGTTGCCATTGAGCGACTGTGGTGTCGTAGCCCTCGACTATCGTGGACGTAAGGGTATCGCTACAGCCCTTGGTCATGCACCACAGGCAGGCTTGGCAAGCCCAGAGGCAGGAAGTGTGCTTTCTGTTGCTGAGTCGTTGACTAACATCGTTTGGGCTCCTATGGCTACCGACGATGAGAATCCGTCAGCTATCGAGAATATCAGTCTTTCAGCTAACTGGATGTGGCCTTGCCGCTCACAGAAGGGTGAGGATGCTCGCTTGTATGCTGCCGTTGAGGCTTTGAGCGACTTCTGCTGCGCTATTGGCGTGAATGTTCCTACAGGTAAGGACTCATTGTCTTTGTCACAGCAATATCCTAATGGCGAGAAGATTATCTCTCCGGGAACCGTTATCGTAACAAGTGGTGGCGAGGTTGAAGACATCCGCAAGGTTGTTTCGCCTGTTATTGTCAACGACAAGAACTCAAGCCTCTATCATATCGACTTCAGCTTCGACGAGCAGCGCCTTGGTGGTTCTGCCTTCGCTCAGAGCCTTGGCAAGGTAGGCAGCGATGTTCCTACAGTTAAGAATCCTGAGTATTTCGCTGACTGCTTCAATGCTGTTCAGGAACTTATCCGCCGCGGTTGGATTATGGCAGGTCACGATATCTCTGCAGGTGGTATGCTTACCACATTGCTCGAAATGACATTCGCCAATACCGATGGTGGTTTGCACATCAACCTCCACAACCTTGCTGGCGACGATGTTGTTAAGAACCTCATGGCTGAGAACCCTGGTGTTGTTATCCAGGTTTCTGACGAGCACAAGCACGAGCTCATGGGCTACCTCGAGGACAATGGCATTGGCTTCGCTAAGATTGGTTATCCTGTTCCAGGTTCACGCACTCTTACAGTTGTTAAGGGCGACTGGAGCCACGACTTCGATATCGACGCTTTGCGCGAGAAGTGGTATAAGACATCTTACTTGCTCGACCGCAAGCAGAGCATGAATGGCATGGCTAAAAAGCGTTTCGAGAACTACAAGCAGCAGCCTGTAGAATTGAAATACCCAGAGTCGTTCACAGGTAAGTTGGCTCAGTATGGTGCCGACCCAGACCGCCGCACTCCAAGTGGCGTGAAGGCAGCTATCATCCGTGAGAAGGGTACCAATGGTGAGCGCGAAATGGCTTACTCATTGTATCTTGCAGGCTTCGATGTTAAGGACGTTATGATGACCGACCTTATCAACGGTCGTGAGACACTCGAGGATATCAACATGATTGTATTCTGCGGTGGTTTCTCTAACTCTGACGTTCTCGGTTCTGCTAAGGGATGGGCAGGTGCATTCCTCTTCAACCCTAAGGCTAAAGAGGCTTTGGATAAGTTCTATGCTCGCGAAGACACCTTGTCGCTCGGTATCTGCAACGGTTGCCAGCTTATGGTAGAGCTCAACCTTATCAATCCTGAGCACGCTAATCGTTCGCACCTCCTCCACAACCGTTCACAGAAGTTTGAGAGCACATATCTCGGCTTGAACATCCCACAAAACAATAGTGTGATGTTTGGTTCGTTGAGCGGAAGCAAGCTCGGTATATGGGTAGCCCACGGAGAGGGACGCTTCGACTTGCCAGAGGGTGAGGATAAGTATAATGTTGTTGCTAAGTACAACTATGCTGAATATCCAGGCAACCCTAATGGTTCAGACTTTAGCGTAGCTGGTATCTGCTCAGCCGATGGTCGTCATCTCGCTATGATGCCTCACCTTGAGCGTGCTATCTTCCCATGGCAGCTTGGCTACCAGGATGCTTCACACAAGAACGACGAGGTAACTCCTTGGATCGAAGCATTCGTGAATGCACGTAAGTGGATTGAGAATAAAAAGTAAATGGCCTCTCCCCAAACCCCTCCCCGAAAGGGAGGGGAGTAATTACACAATATTTTGCGGGGAACCTTCTAATTAGAAATAAGTCTTATCACGAGGGTGTATCAAAAGTGTTTACGCCTTTTGATACATCCTTTTGGGATGAGACTATTTTTTCATTATGGACAACATATACTGGACATCTTTCAAGACCTTCTTCAAGATTGGTGCTTTCACCCTTGGTGGTGGCTATGCTATGATTCCGATTATTGAAGAAGAAGTGGTGAACAAAAACAAATGGGTGTCTCACGAAGAGATGCTCGACCTTATAGCCGTGGCACAAACTTGCCCTGGCGTGTTTGCCATAAACATAAGCACTTTTATCGGATATAAGTTGAGAAAGAAGCGTGGCGCACTCTGTACCACACTCGGCACAGCATTGCCATCATTTCTCATCATATTGTTTATAGCCCTGTTTTTTAATAAATTTATGGATGTGCCATGGATAGCAGCAATGTTTCGTGGCATACGCCCTGCTGTAGTTGCTCTTATCGCGGCTCCTACATTTAATTTGGCAAAGCGTGCTGACATCGGACTCTACAATTGCTGGATTCCTATTGCTACAGCTTTACTCATTTGGGCTATGGGCGTAAACCCTATTTATATCATCATAGCTGCAGCTGTGGGTGGATATATCTATGGACAATACATTAAACCAACAGAATAATTATGCTTTTCTTAGAGCTTTTCTATACATTCTTTATAATAGGTATCTTCGGCTTCGGTGGAGGATATGGCATGCTGTCGCTTATTCAGACACAGACTGTTAACCACCATCATTGGCTTTCTACTGCCGAGTTTACCAATATCGTTGCTATTTCGCAGATGACTCCTGGTCCTATAGGCATCAACTCTGCCACCTATTGTGGATATACTGCTGTACATAATGCCGGCATGGGTGAGGCGTTGGCAGTACTGGGCTCGTTTACTGCGACCTTTGCTCTTGTGTTGCCATCATTCGTATTGATGGTGCTCATCAGCAAGATGTTTATGAAGTATATGAACACCCCTGTGGTGCAGAGCATCTTCATTGGCTTGCGCCCAACAGTAGTAGGTTTGCTTGCTGCTGCCACCTTGTTGCTTCTCACAAAAGAAAATTTCGGCTCTTTCTCTGAGAGCCCATGGCAGTTCTGCATAAGCATAGCTCTCTTTGCAGCAACCTTCGTTGGCACCTACTTCATGAAGATAAATCCAATAAAGATGATTTGCTTCGCAGCCTTTGCAGGCTTAGTGCTATTATATTAAATATGTGCCAATAGCTCTTAATACGATTTTATAAAAATGTCTATACTCGAACTTTGGCTTCTTGCTGTAGCTCTTGCCATGGACTGCTTCACGGTGTCGATAGTCTTTGGTGTGTTGCTACGCAAGATAGAATGGCGCACGATACTTGTCGTGGCATTCCTTTTCGGACTGTTTCAGGCTATGATGCCGCTTGCAGGATGGCTTGCCACAAACTCCTTTAGTTCGCTTATCGAAGACTATGACCATTGGATAGCCTTCGGCTTGTTGGCATTCCTTGGTGGAAGAATGATCAAGGAGTCGTTTTCTGATGATGAAGAAGAGGAAAAGGCAGAAGCCAAGCATATAAATCCTCGAAAGCTAAAGACGCAGCTTGTGTTTGCCGTTGCCACCAGCATCGATGCTTTGGCAGTAGGCATCTCCTTCACCTGCCTTGGCTTCAACACTATTTCTTCTTTATTCCTACCTTTGCTCATCATAGGCTTCGTTTCCCTTGCATTCAGCATCGTTGGTAGTCTTCTTGGCATCCGCTTTGGTAAGGGAGTGGAAAAGAGATTGAAGCCAGAACTGCTCGGTGGTATAGTCCTTATAATAATAGGTATAAGGGTTTTGTGTGAGCATTTATTTGGACTATAAACAGCAAGTTCGGTCGGAAAAGTGTTGTTTTAGTACGAAAGTTCGGTCGGAAAAGTGTAGTCTAAGCCCAAAAGTTCGGTCGAAAAAATGTAAAACCCCTTGGTTGTTATGTCGAAAATGCGTATATTTGCAGATATTCAACTTAAAGATCGTCCTTAGATTTATTATCATGGGCATATAGTTTTATCTTTTATTAATTCATTACGATTATGAAGACAAAGTATTTTTTGATATCATGCCTTTCTGTGGCAGTGATGCTTTTTGCAAGTTGTAGCGATTCTGACGACAATGAAGGATCTGGCGCTGGGGGCGGTAATACAGATGTTCCTGCCATGTCGGCTTCAGATGCAAAGCAAAGTCTCCAGTCTACAGCTAACGACCTACTTGCAAAAATCAAAGTTAGTGAATTTGAAGATTTCAAGAAAATCTTTGATGCAGTAGACAAATTTGATTTTGAGGATAACAATGTAGTAGCCAATTGGTTTGAGGCTGCAAAGGGAGAATGTTTGCTATCTTCAAAGAAAGACTATGAAAAGTATCTTTGGCAAGCAGCTAACTTTGTTGGTGAGTTTAACTTGAACGACAATGGAGTTTGGGTAAATACCAAGAAAGGTGGCGACAAATTGGTTTTCACGTTTAAGGATGCTGATGGCAAGCCATGTGTGCTTACATTGATAGCAAGTAAGGATGGTGCAAAAATCCATCATAGTGTGTTTGATGATAAAGAATGGAACTGGTCTTATGAAAACGGAAATTATCAAGAATATGAGACTGTTACTCAGGAAAATCGTTTCATCCTGCCTAAGCAGACAAAGATTACTCTGACTCAGAATGGTAAGACCGTAATTAGCGTAACAGTAAATGCTGCTGTAAGTACTGGTGAAGAGGTAGATTTGTCAAAGGATGCGATAGATGTTACAACAGAAGCTATTGTAAACGACTATAAGGTTGTTGTTTCAAAGGCATCGTATAGAGCAGGCAAGACAGCTGAAGCTAAGGCTACAATATCTAAGGGTGGCGAAACATTGATAACTGTTAGTGGTAATGCTGCTGGCAATATTACTTCTGATGGTGATAATTCTTCTGTAAACAAGGCTACTATAAGTGTAGATATCTTGAATAGAGCAAAGTTTGTTACCGTTATTGATGATGTTTATTTGTTGAATGAAAACCTTGACAAAGCAGACGAATGCTATTCTGATAAGTCACGTATGGATAAATATTTGGCAAACGCCAACAAGTTGATTCATGCAGACTTGTATCTTGACAATAGCGCAAATAGTTCGGCTTCTCTTTTGTTTAAGTCGGTTTCTGACAACGACTATTATGTACAATACTGGACATACGAGTGGGTGATGAAGTTTGCTGACGACTCAGAATATTCTGTAGATAGCTACTTCAATGAGAAATCGTTTAAGACTGTAGTCAATACAGTAGAAGGCATAATCGATGACTTCTGCAGTATGTTCGGTATTGATGAAGATGATAATGGTTATTATTATTAATCAGTCGCCTTTATAATTGATAATATATTTTATAGACTTTAGATGTGAACAAGCAGCTATTATTATTCCTCCTTTGTGGAACGATAAGCATACAGAAAAGCGTGTCGGCAGAAATGTCCGACACGCTTAATCATTATCAGCTACAAGATGTTGAGGTGAAGGGCAAACGCTTACGCTCACATCTCAAAGCTCTCGACGATGCAAGCATTGTCGATATGTCGCTGATGGACTATATGCCACGTATCCTTGGCAATGCCGACCCTATACATTATGCCCAGTTGCTGCCTGGTGTGCAGACTAATTCGGAGTATGATGCAGGACTGCATGTGCAGGGCTGCGACAATTCGCATAACTATGTGTCGCTGGATGGTGTGCCTATATATAATGCAACCCATCTGCTTGGTTTCTTTTCTATATTCAATGCTTCGCATTTCTCAGAGATGAGTCTTACGAAGTCGTCTACATCAGCTTCTTTCCCTAACAGACTTGGTGGAAGCGTAGATATGCTTACGCCTACATGGATATGTGGCGAGGATAGCTTGCAAGCAAATGGAAAGCATGGAGAGATAGCTGTTGGTCCGATGTCGTCGCAAGGAACCGTGAAGTTGCCAATAGGCAAACGCTCTATGCTCATGGTGTCGGCTCGAGCTGCTTATCTAAACCTTCTGTATTCTAAATGGTTGGAGATGGATGGCGACCATGTGAACTATGACTTCGCGGATTACAATGCTACCTATATCACCCAACTTGATGATGCCAACGTTGTAAAGGCAGAGGCGTATTGGGGCTACGACAATCTGAAGATAGGACAAGCAGACCAAGGTATGCAGACAAAGATAAAATGGGATAATACTATGGCTGCCTTGCATTGGTATTCAAGGCATAGCAAATGGCAAACTGAGCAAAGCGTGTATTTTACGAGATATGCAAACCGAGTGCGCTTAAACGAAACTTCAATAGATGTAGGAGTGCGCTCGTATATTTACGACCTTGGGTATAAGGGTAGACTGAAATTCGGACGTTGGGATTGTGGAGCTGATGTGATAAGACATGAACTTATGCCTCAGGATATTGCTACAGGCGGGACTATAAATGCCAATGTTGCTCCTACAACGAAGCAACGAACCATTGAGGCTTCGGCATATATGAAATATCTGCAGCCATTATCGCAACGCTTGGCTTTGGAGACAGGTTTGCGCTTCACCTATTATTATAATAAGGATAGGTTTGTAAGCCTTGACCCAAATATAAAACTTCGTTGGGATGCTTCGCAGGCAAGTCAATTTAGCTTGAACCTTGGTATTCATCACCAATATCTATATCAGACAGGCTTTTCGTCGATGGGACTGCCTACGGAGTTTTGGCTTTCTTCGAGTAATGAGTTTCGACCACAATATGCCTATAATGCTTCGTTGCAAGGAAACTTCTGGCTAAAAGACCGTGAGTATCGATTGACCACAGAGCTGTATTTTAAGAAACTGGAACACCAGGTAGAGAATAGCGGAAATATCTTCGATATTCTGTATTCTTCGTACTCGTTGGAAGGAGCCTTGATGAAAGGAAAGGGCTATAACTATGGTGCAAACATCATGTTAGAGAAGCGAAGAGGTAAGCTAACAGGATGGGTGAGCTATTCTTTCGGAAGAGCAAAGCGAAGATTTGATGGAGATAGATATGCAGGGTGGTATTCTGCAGGCCATGAGAGAATACATGAGTTGAATGCTGTTGCAACATACAAGATAGGTAAACGAATGGAACTTGGTGCTACATATGTGCTGGCGTCAGGAGTACCTTTCACACGTATCAAGTATGCATATATGGTGTCCAACAATATAGTCTCAGAATATGGTCCATATAATGGAGATAGAATAAAGCCATATATGCGCTTGGACTTATCAATGAATTATGATTTCAAGAATAGTGGTGATAAGCGGAGTGGTATAAACTTCTCGCTTTACAACGCTACGATGTATAACAACATCTTGTCTTATCGCATAAAGGTATATAAGGGTCAAGTTAGATATGCCACCTTTAGTTTCTTGATGCCGATATTGCCATCTATAAGTTATTATTACAAATTCTGATGATGAAGGATATGAAGTCTACACCTTATTATATATATATACTCATGACGCTTAGCATGCTCATATCGGCTTGCGACAACTATGATATCTCTACATCTGGCAAGTCGCAACTGGTAGTTGAAGGCTGGATAGATGCCGGGCAATTCCCGATAGTGAAGTTGACAAAGACTGTGCCTTTGACAGATGAACGAATAGATGTCGATGACCTGTCGAAATATGTGGAGAATTGGGGAAAGGTGACTATTTCTGATGGCGAACAAACGGAAGTGATGATGGGACGATATGATTCCAAATATAATCCTCCCTTTGTCTATACTACATACAATATGAAGGGTGAGGTAGGGAAGACTTATACCATCAAGGCAGAATCACGAGACGGAATTGTTGCAGAGGCTACAACTTCGATTCCTGCTCCGATAGAGATAACGAGGTTTGAGATAGAGCCAACGGATGTAGACACTTTGTTTCAGTTGGTGGCTTATGTTAGCGATAGCAACAAGCGTTGTAAGCTATTCACTATGGTGGAAGGAGAACAGACAGAATATTATTCCTCGCAGATAGGATTGTTTGATGTAGGAATGATAGGTGAAGATGGCAGAGTGATAGTTAAGCGAGGCAGACATAACTTAGATAAAAATGTGTCGTCATTCTTTAAACGAGGCGATAAGGTGTGGGTGAAATTGGCTACTTTAGATGATGCCTCTTACGACTTTTGGCGAAGCTTTGAAGACTTGGTGGCATTATCTCGAGTGCCATTAATGCCAGTTGCCGAGAATTTGAAGTCGAATGTAACAGGAGCTTTAGGCTATTGGTGTGGCTATGGTTCAGAAGTATATAGTGTTAGTATAGACTTCTGACAGTTGGCATAGGCTTATTTCTGAACTCCAAATCAGATATTGGATTTGGGTTAAATACCATACAAAATGGTGTTGATATTTTGCTATGTCGCAAAAAATTATTAATTTCGCAACCGCTTTGGTATATGTATACCTTTATATATACCTTACGCTGTGTGCGGTCTCATAGTTCAATGGATAGAAC
>OQWM01002338.1_pt1 | contig 12926 bp, 11 predicted proteins | sample 1691531 | NCBI WGS metagenome assembly OQWM01 (sample SAMN03418257, study PRJEB22391) | human gut metagenome | biome: human-gut; feature: organic feature; material: feces | host: Homo sapiens | place: Tanzania | collected 2013-01 | reverse complement strand
GGCCGCCGCCGAGCGCTGCGGTAAAGCCGTACTTCTTGAGCGCCTGCTTGAGTGCTTGCGTCTTCATGATGTCGGTGTATGCAGAACCGTGGTCAAACGGATTGATGCCCTTTGCCACACCGTCCTGATTGGTGTAAACCAGCATGTCAATGCCGAGTTCCTTTGCCTTGCGGTCGCGGAAGTCAATCATTTCCTTGAACTTCCAAGTCGTGTCAACGTGCAGGAACGGGAATGGCGGCTTTTCCGGATAGAATGCCTTCATTGCCAGATGCAGCATAACCGAACTGTCCTTGCCGATGGAATACAGCATAACCGGACGCTCACACTCGGCTGCCACTTCTCTCATAATATAAATTGCCTCTGCCTCTAATTGGTCGAGGTGGGAAAATTCACTCATCGTCTTCAACTCCAATCAATATTGATTCGCATTGCGGCTATCTACGGTAATGGTCTCCTCCGACGCATCCGGTCGGCTGACAATCCAGTGCAGCAAATTGCCGTCTTTGTTTACTGTCATGCGGCATCCTGCGCCGCCAATATCTGCTCCTAAATACAGGGAAATCGCATGTGCCGGACATTCCTTGACACAGGACGCGCAGCCCCAACATTCCATCGGATATCGCATCTCCGCCTTTTTCTGCGTCATGCGAATCAGGGTTCCGGGACAAATCTCCGCACATTGACCGCAGCCAACGCATTTCGTTCGGTCAATTTGAATGCTCATAGGTATCATACCTCCCTGTTAATTCTCGATGAATCATATGAATTTCTCCATTTTCATATCGGGAATTGACATATTTCAGCCATCTGTCATCTGTTTCCGGATAATCCAGATTTTCCGCAAAGCAATGCCAGCGCGTTTCCTTTCGATCTGCGAGATGGGCAATGACCACGCGGCACACGAGCAGCCGTTCTTTGAGTTCAAACAAACGGGTCAGCTCCTGCATGTCCGATACATGTACGCTGTCGCTCAGGGCAATCAGGCGCAGAATCTTTTTGTCTGCCAGAGCCAAACCGGATTCTGTAAATCCATAATCGGTTCGAATGCCGCCCGCGTACTGATCCATGACGCCCTGCATGGCTTCTTCCAAATCTTCTGTAGTAAACAGCGATGTGTTGGAAAAATACGATGCAATCTCGGTCTGCTTTTCCCGAACATCCTGTTCCGGGATCTCGCCCTGTTTGCCGGCAAGATAAGCCGCTGCCGCTTCACCGGCGATTTCGCCCTCTGCCAGCGCACCGGTTACATATTTCTGCGGGCTGCCGCCTGCAACATCACCGGCCGCAAACAAGCCGTGCACGGTTGTCATGCGTTTTGCATCGACCCAATAGCCGCTCGCTGTGTGTCCGCCGATGATATACGGCTCGGTGCCTTCAATCTCTACATTTTCCTCATCCGGTGAGCTGCCGTTTTCCAGCCACTTGAGCGTCTGGGACGGTGCCATGTTGAGATATGCTTTTTTCAGGCTGTCTGCCTGCTCCTTCGTGATGCCCTTGGTGCGCAGGTAGCAGGGGCCGCGGCCCTCGCGGTTTTCCATTACTGTGCCGTACACGCGCTGTGAAGTCGTCAGACCATATTTCTGCTCATACACTTCGCCGTGCGCGTTGACCTGCTTGGCACCGACGCCCTGCGCCAGTGTGCCGGTCGGTGCGATGGTGTCCTTGCATCGCAGGGCGATAAACCGCATTTCAAATGTCGTCATCTCTGCGCCGGCGCGAATGCCCATCGCATAGCCTGCGCCGGTGTTAAACGGCGGATACCACATCTTGTGACGGGAAAATCCCGGATTGTTCGGCCGGTACAAGCCCGCCGCACCGCCTGTCGCACAGATACATGCTTTACAGCGAATGGCGTACAGCGTTTCTTCCAATACGCCGTTGGCGAACACGCCTTGTATCGTGTTGTCCTTTACAATATAATCAATCGCGTTGACGTGATTGAGCACCGTGACATTCGGACACTGCCGCACGGCATCTGCCAAAATCGTCTTGATGTTCTCGCCGTTGATTTTGATGTTTCGATTGCCGCGCGTGACGTAATTTCCATTTTCATCCTTCAGAATGACCAAACCCAATTCTTCCAGATGATGGGTCACCTTGTTGAGGCGCTCGCTCATGCTGAGCAGCAAATCCTCCCGCACAATGCCATGCGCGTCTTTCTTCGCGTAATCCACGTAAAATTCCGGCGTTTTTCCCGGAACAATATATGCGTTGAGCGCATTGACGCCCGCTGCCAAGCAACCGCTGCGGCGGATGTCCGCCTTTTCCAGAATTAAAATCTTCGCATCCGGTGCCTGCTTCTGTACAGTCATCGCCGCGTAGCATCCTGCTGCGCCGCCGCCAAGAATCAGAATATCTGTTTCCAATTGTACTGTTGTCACAAAAACACCTCCTGTTAGATAAATACGGAATCCGGCGAAGTCAGCGCCGCATTTTCAATGACGTATGCCTTTTCTTCATCGAAGGCATAGACACGATAAATAAATACTTTGACTTTTTCTCCCACTTCAACCGGCGTTTCATCCAGCAGTCTCTTTGCCGTCAAAACGGTATCTTTTACGCGAATCTTGAGTTCGATTTCGCTTCCGCGGAATGCCGTAGCTTCTACCGTGCCTTCCTCCGAGCCAATCGGATACTTGAGATATTCGCCCTGCTTTGTCACGGCGATATATTCCGGACGAACCGCTGCATGGCGTGCATGGATATCCGCATTTTCAAAACCGGAAAGTTTTTGGAAGTTCTCCACAACCGAGGACTGTCCGATAAACTGTGCCACAAACGGCGTGTGCGGCGTTCGATAAATGTCTTTCGGAGAACCAATCTGTTCAATCTGTCCCTGATTGGTAATGATAATCTGATCCGCAACTTCAATCGCTTCGTCCTGATCGTGCGTGACGAAAATGCTCGTCACACCGACGGAAGAAATCATCTCACGCAGCCAGCTGCGAAGCTCCAAGCGTACCTTTGCATCAATCGCCGCAAACGGTTCATCGAGCAGCAGCAGCTGCGGCTGCGGTGCCAGCGCACGGGCAAAAGCAACTCTCTGCCGCTGTCCGCCGGACAGCTGATTCGGATAGCGATTTTCCAAGCCTTCCAAACCGACCAGCTTCAGCATCTCATACACGCGCTCTTTGATGCGCTTTTTCGGCCATTTCTGAATTTTTAAGCCGAACGCAATGTTGTCATAAATCGTCATGTAGCGAAACAGTGCATAGCTCTGGAACACAAAGCCAATGCCGCGCTTGCTCGCCGGTACATCGTTGACCACGTTTCCGTCAATCAGAATGTCGCCGCTGTCCGCAGTCTCCAAGCCCGCCAGCATGCGAAGAATGGTTGTCTTACCGGAACCGGACGGACCGAGCAGACCGACGAGCTTGCCTTTTTCAATTCCAAAATTGATATTTTTTGATGCCTGAAAGCTGCCAAAGCTCTTATTGACATCTTTCATCTGCACGTAATATTGTTTTTCCATTGCTTACTCCTCGTTCTTCTTTCCTCGGTACTCCAGCACGCTGCGCAGAACCAAGATAATGATTGCCATGACAACCAAAATGGCCGACATCGCAAATGCACCGGTGAAATCATAGCCCTGATACAACAGCTCAATGTACAGCGGCATCGTGTTGGTCTTGCCTCTCAGATGTCCGGAAAGAACGGATACGGCGCCGAACTCGCCCATTGCACGAGCCGTGCACAAGACGATGCCGTACAGCAGCGCCCATCGCATATGCGGGAACGTTACCTTGCTGAAAATCGTCCAGCCCTTTGCGCCCATCAGTGCAGCAGCTTCTTCTTCCTCTGTTCCCGCCGCGGTCAGCACCGGAATAATCTCGCGGGAGATAAACGGAAACGTGACGAACACCGTTGCCATGATAATGCCCGGAACCGCATAAATAATTTTGATGTCCAAGCTCTTGAGAAGCGGATACAAATCGCTCTGCCTGCCATAGGTCAGCACGAAAATCAAACCGGCAATAATCGGAGACACGGTGAGCGGAAGATCAATCAGCGTAGAAATGACTTTCTTTCCGCGAAACTGAAACTTCGTAATGCTCCACGCCGCGAACAGTCCGAAAATCGTGTTGAGCACGACCGCGAACAGCGTCGCTTCAATGGTTAATTGCACAGATTTCAGCGCATATTTATCCGTAACGGCTGCCAGGAACGGCTGGATGCCCTGCCGGAACGCGGTTACCAAGACGTAAACCAGCGGCAATACCAGCATCACGGCGAGAAACAGGACGCTCACTGCGATCAGAAGCCATTTGACGGCTCCGGATGATTGTTTTTTCACAGCTTGTTTCCTCCTTACTCGATACCGCTGATAATTTTAGACGAACGGCTTTGCAAAACCGCATTGATAAACAGAATCAGGAATGCTGCCGCCAGCATAACCAGCGCGATAGACGTTGCACTTGCATAGTCAAATTCCTGTAATTTCGACATGATGAGCAGCGGGGTAATCTCTGTCTCATACGGGGTGTTGCCTGCGATAAAGACAACGCTGCCGTACTCGCCGAGGCTGCGGGCGAATGCCATTGTAAATCCCGCAATCAGTGCCGGAAGAATTTCCGGAAAGATGACATGGCGGAATGTATATCCGCGTGTTGCGCCCAAAATGCTCGCCGCCTCTTCAAACTGCCCGTCCAGCTTTTCCAGCACCGGCTGCACCGAGCGCACAACGAACGGAATGCCGATGAATACCAGCGCCAGCGTGATGCCCGTGCGGGTGTAGGCGATGTCAATACCGAAATGATTGTGGAAAAAGCTGCCAATTACACTCGTATCTACCGTCATGTGTGTCAGCGCAATGCCTGCCACCGCTGTCGGAAGGGCAAACGGCACTTCAATCATGCCGTCTAGTATGCGTTTTCCCGGAAATTCATACCGTACCAGCACCCATGCGACGATGAGCCCCATCACCGCGTTAATCAGCGACGCCGTGAGTGCCGTCAGAAAGCTGACCTTATAGCTCGCCAGCACACGGGGACTGGTCACGGTCTGAATAAAATCAGAGAGAGAGAGATGTGCGGAAAACACAACGAGGGAACACAGCGGGATGATGACGATGAAACTGAGGATCGCCACTGTGATGCCGAGCGACAATCCGAACCCCGGAATGACCCGCAATTTTTTTCTTCTTTGCTTCATAATCAAAATCCCTCTTGCTTCTTATTTTTCATAAATTTGGTCAAAGATGGCTCCGTCTGCGAAATGCTTTTCCGCCGCCTTTGTCCAGCCGCCGAAATGGCTGATGTTGGTTAAATCCAGATTATTGGTGACAATCCACTTGCTATCCTCCGGAATTTGTGTAATCGTATTGCTGCCGTTCTGCGAGGTATATTCTTTCAAAATATCCTGATTGGACGGACGATAGAAATTTTTCGCCTCGATGCGCTGTGCCTCATCCGAATACAGATAGTTGAGATACTCGGTTGCCACATCGCGCGTTCCGCGGTCATCGACCACTTCGTCGACAACGGCAACCGTTGGCTGGCACAAGATGGACGCGGACGGAATGACAACTTCGTAATCATCCGGATATTCCTCCAGCGAGAGGAACGCTTCGTTCTCCCAAGCAATCAGGACATCGCCCTGCTGGTTTTCAACAAAAGAAGTTGTTGCGCCGCGCGCGCCGGAGTCCAGAACCAGTACATTCTGATACAGCTTTTTGATGCTCTGCTCAATTTGTTCCTCGGTCTGTCCCTGCTTTTCAAAGTAGTACCAAGCGGCGAGGTAGTTCCACCGTGCACCGCCGGAGGTCTTTGGATTCGGCGTGATAACACCGACGTCGTCGCGGAGCAAATCGTTCCAGTCGTGAATGTTTTTCGGATTGCCCTTGCGAACCAAGAACACAATGGTCGAGGTGTACGGTGCGCTGTCGTTGTCAAATTCGGAGGTGTAGCCGTCCTCGATAAGACCTGCATTTTTCACCGCGTCCACATCGCCTTCCAATGCCAGCGTGACGACATCGGCTTCCAGACCGTTGGCAACCTCCAACGCCTGCTTGCCGGAACCGCCGTGCGACTGGACAATATCTACATCCTGTCCCGTCTTTTGCTTCCAATGCTGTTCAAATGCTTTGTTGTACTGCTGGTACAGCTCACGGGTCGGGTCATACGAAACGTTTGTAATTTCTACGGAATCACCGGAAGCCGAACCGCTGTCGCCGCTTCCGCCGCAGCCTGCCAGAAGGCCAACGCTCAGAGCCGATGCCAGAAGAATGGCGGAAATTCTTTTTTTATAACTCATTGTTCTTCTCCTTTGTATCAAATCGAATGTGTGTGTTTTTTCTTTTCGCTGTCAACAGCAACACATTCGTTTGTACAAGCTCTTGCAGCGGTGTGAATAAATCAGTTTCATGATCTATCGCCTCCTATATTCCATACATATCCTACTTGTCTAATGGGATATATATGTTTTGTATGTTTGCTATTATAGCGGTTCTTTCCTCAGAGTGCAAGTGTTTTTTTCCAATTTCGAAAAAAAATCATAAATTTTTTTGAATTCAAGAAAATTTTCGGAGGAAATCAGCCATTTTGTTACTTTTTATGCGCATTTTGTGTGATTTTTTCCCACATTTTTCGCAAGAATTTGTTTTCTCAAAAAAACGTCTCCCCTGCTGACACGCGGCGTTGACATCTTTATACACTGCCAATCAAATATTTGCGTCCACTCGCTGCGTATCCTCTTGACTTGCCCCGCAATCTATTTTACAATACTTACACAGAGTTGGTTGACTCTCAGTCACCGAAATTTTATTCTGCGCATCCACCAAAAGGGGGAATGTCTTTTATGAAAAATAAGTCCGTTGATTTGACACAGGGTTCCATCACCCGCGCCATGCTGCTGTTTGCGCTGCCGCTGCTGGGCACCAGTATCATCCAGCAAATGTACAATACCGTCGACCTCATGTTCGTCGGCAATCTGCTCGGACAGGATGCATCTGCGGCGGTCGGAACCTGTTCTTGGCCGATTAACTGCTTTGTCGGCTTTTTTACCGGCATGGGCGTCGGCATCGGCGTTCTGGTTTCTCAGGCATACGGCGGCAAGGACTTCCCGCGGCTCAAGAAAATCCTGCACACAGCCATGGGATTCTCCGTCATCGGCTCTGCGCTGCTGCTGCTCATCGGCTGGATTTTTGCTCCGGCCATTCTCCGCCTGATGAATACGCCGGACGAGATTTTAAATCTTGCCGTCATGTACGCGCGTATTTATTTTCTCAGTATGTTTTCCATCGTCGGCTTCAACTTCAGCTCCGGTATTCTGCGTGCGCTGGGTGATTCCCGCCGCCCGATGATATATCAGCTGCTCGGCGGCTTTGCCAATATCTTGGGCAACACGTTATTTATCTACATTTTTCATTTTGGCGTTGCCGGTGCAGCAATGGCAACGTTTTTATCGCAGACCGTTGCCGCTGTCCTGACCATTCGCCGTTTGTGTCATTTGCAAAAGGAATACCGTCTGTGCCTCCGCGAAATCCGCATCGAACCGCACACGCTCAAGCAAATTTTTTTAATCGGTGTGCCGGTCGGCGTTCAGACAACCGTTGTGTCTCTGTCCTTGGTTTTGCTCCAATCGCAAATCAACACCATGGGCGTCACCAGCATGGCTGCCTATACGTCTTACGGCAAGCTGGAAGGTCTGGTTTATTTTCCGATGTGGGCGGTCGGTCAGGCAGTGACCACGTTTGTCGGGCAGAATCTCGGCTGCGGACAGCTTCGGCGCGCAGAAAAGGGCACAAAAGTCGGCTTAATCATGGGTATTCTCATCACCGTGTGCATTACCCTGTCACTCACAGCAGGTGCGCATGTTGTCATGCGTCTGTTTTCCAGCGATGCGGCGGTCATTGATTTGAGCAGCAAAATTGTCGTGCGCCTGTTTCCCCTGTACTTTATTTATGTATTTGTCGAAATTTTCGCCGGTGCCATCCGCGGCGCAGGAAAAGCAGCGGCAATTATGTGCATCACGCTGCTCAACATGTTCGCCATTCGCCTGCTGTTCCTGTACATTGCCATGCAGATATTCGATACTGTATATGATGTGGCACTCATCTTCCCTGCAACTTGGGTGACAACCGCTCTGTGTGTTTCTATCTATTATTTCTCCGGAAAATGGAAGCGCGATTGGAGCGAGTCCGCCGCCCCGCGTACAGCGTAAATGATACGGATATAACAAGAAAACGGCTCTCCCGCCAGCACATGCTGACGAGAGAGCCGTTTGTATTCTGCTGTTTACTTTCCAAAAACGGTATCGCCGCTCTTGAAGCCAAACGCCGGATGGAGATCAAACTTCACCGCTCCGACTGCGACATCCGGACCGACAACCTTCTGAATACGCGCAATGCCGTCGTTGCCAAAGCCTGCGCAAAGCTCAATGGCAGTGCATCCCTTTTCTTCTACCAAGCTCTTCGCAACGACTTCCGCCTGACTGTATGTAGAGCAGCCATACACGTACAGATCAATGGATTCGCCCGGAATCACAGCGTTCTGCTGCTTCGGGTCACAATTCGGCGCTACATAAATAAATCCTGCATTGAATTTCATCGTATTTGCCTCCTATAGCATTTGATACCTTGATTATACGAAAAAAATTTTTCCATTGCAACAAGATATTTGCATTTTGTTTGACCCCTCTGTCAAATCGTGTTATAATTTTTAACGCTTATATGCGTTCCAATTTATTTTTCTTTGTGAGGGGAGGCACATTGTGTCAATTATTGTTTCAATCAATTCATTTGTCAACGGCATTGTCTGGGGACCGTACATGCTGGCTCTTTTGGTCGGCACCGGTATTTTTCTGACAATCCGTTCCGGTTTTATGCAGTTTCGCCACTTCGGGACCATCTTTAAAAACACGGTCGGCATTCTGCACACGCCGGAGGCGCACAAAAAGAACGAGTTCGGTGTATCGCCGTTTCAGGCCGTGATGACCGCACTGGCATCCACGGTCGGCACGGGCAACATCACCGGTGTTGCCACGGCAATCGCTCTCGGCGGTCCGGGCGCGGTCTTTTGGATGTGGGTCAGTGCCGTTTTCGGTATGATGACCAAATTTTCTGAGGTCGTTCTTTCTGTGCATTTCCGCGAAAAAAATCAGCGCGGGGAAAATGTCGGCGGCCCGATGTATTATCTGGAAAAGGGTCTGCATCTCAAGTGGCTGGCTGTTCTGTTCGCCATTTTCGCTGCCTTTGCATCGTTCGGCATCGGCAACATGACGCAGTCCAACGCCATTTCCACTGCTTTGCAGTCGACATTGGGCATCAATCCGTATCTGACCGGTGCGGTGATTGTCGTCATTGCGGCGATTGTGCTGCTCGGCGGCATCCAGAGCATTGCGAAGGTCACCTCCACACTGGTTCCGATTATGGGATGTGCATACGCTATCTTCGCCATTTTGGCGCTGATTGCCAATGCATCGGAGATTCCGCACGCATTTGCCGTCATCTTTGAGGGCGCGTTTCATCCGCAGTCCATTGCCGGCGGCGTTGCCGGTTACACCGTCTTGATGGCGATTCGCTTCGGCGTTGCCCGCGGCGTATTTTCCAATGAGGCAGGTCTTGGTAGCGCACCGATCGCGCATGCCGCCGCTGTCACAGACAGTCCGGTCAAGCAGGGCTTCTGGGGAGCATTCGAGGTATTTTTCGATACATTGGTCATTTGCACGCTGACTTCTCTGGTTATCGTTTCTTCCGGCCTGTACAACAATGGCATGCAGGGCGCCGACCTGACCATTGCCGCATTCGGCAAGGCAATCGGCCCGCTGGGTACCTTTGGTGTTACGCTGGCAACTGTTCTGTTCGCTATTTCTACCATTCTCGGCTGGTCGTACTATGGTGAGAAATCCATTGAGTACTTGTTCAAGGGCAAGAGCTACACGGAAAAGCTGACCAAGGGCTATCGCGCAATCTTTGTTTTGCTGGCATTCGTTGGCGCTGTCAGCAGCCTGACGCTGGTATGGAGCATTGCGGACACGCTCAACGGTCTGATGGCAATTCCGAACCTGATTGGTCTGCTCGGTCTGAACGGCGTAATCATTCGGCTCGTTCGGGAATTTTTCAAAGAAAAACACTAACCGGCAAACGCCGGTTCACGCACACAGGGAATCCGATACTTGTATCGGGTTTCCTGTTTTTTATTTATAAAAAATTTTACACTCACGCACCGCCGCGTATTCCGCCTGTATAATGTTGTTCAAATGTTTGTAAACTGCATTGAATCGCCCAAAATCCGGTGGTATACTCCGCTTGAACAGTTTCAAGATCGTATAAAATGAACAGGAGTGAAAAGAAATGAAGGTTAACAAGCAAATGACCGCGCTTGTTCTGACAGGCGTTCTGGCGGCAGGCAGTGCCCTTCCTGCGTTTGCTGCGGCAGCACCGGACGGATACACCGATGCATCTACCACACCGGCTGCGGCGAACGGCGCCTATGCTGCATGGCAGGAGCGCTGGGAGACCATGAAAAACGATTGGACACAGGTATCTCTCTCACCTGGTTCCGATGACACCCAGATGAACTTCGCATGGTATTCCAAAACCCCGACAGCTTCTTTCCGCGTTGCAACGGATGCGGCAATGACTCAGCTCGTACAGGAGCAGACAATCACCGGTCAGACTGCCGTCAAGGACAGCGAGAACACGCAGTATTATTCCTGCAAGGCAACCGCTTCCAACCTCAAGCCGGGCACGTACTACTACCAGATCGGCAATCAGGCGGCAACCCCGTTCAAGGTACAGGACAGCAGCAATGGCTTCTCCTTCATTTATGTCGGTGACCCGCAGATTGGCTCTTCCAATTCCGCAAAGGGACAGGACACGCCGGAGTTCTATGCCGCACAGTCCGCCGCTGTCTGTAACGACTCCTTCAACTGGAGCAACACGCTGAACGAGGCCATCGAGCGCGACCAGAATGCGAGCTTTGTGCTCTCTGCCGGTGACCAGATTCAGACCACAAAGAAAAAGGCTCCAAACAAGGACGCCACCAAGAGTGAGATTGAATACACCGGTTATCTCTCTCCGGACGCACTGGATTCACTTCCGGTTGCAACCACAGTCGGCAACCACGATGCGGACAACGCCAATTACACCTATCATTTCAACACAGCCAACGCCAGTGAGCTGGGTTCCAACGGTGTCGTGGGCGGCGACTACTACTTCACCTACGGCAACGCCCTGTTCCTGATGCTCAACACGCAGAACACCAACACGGCGGAGCACAAGCAGTTCATTGAACAGGCAATCAAAGCGTGTCCGGACGCAAAATGGCGCATTGTCACCTTGCATCAGGATATTTACGGCTCCGCAGAACACTCCAACGAGCCGGAAATCACCAACCTGCGCTATCAGCTGGTTCCGTATTTTGAAGAATACGACATCGACGCCGTTATGACCGGTCATGACCATGCGTACTCCCGCTCGCAAATCCTCAAGGGCGGCAAAAAGACCACGGAATATTCCAGCGATGACTTTAAGTCCATGCTGAAAATCGACTCGGATGCCGGTGAGAATCCGGAAACCCGCTATGTCGCACCGGAAAACATTCTGCCCAACGCAACCGATGACGCACAGCGCACGTATCTGAACTATTTGCAGTCCGTCATGGACACGGACGCCGTACAAAAGACCGACGGCAATACTGCTGTCAATCCGGACGGCATTCTGTACATGACCGCGAACTCCTCCTCCGGCAGTAAATATTATGACTTGGTGCCGCGCATGCAGTCCTATATTGCCAAGCGCTGGCAGGAAGATGTGCCGACCTATTCCATCGTGAATATGACCGACGATTCTTTGACCATCAACACCTACCGCACGGACAACGGCGAAGCCATTGACGACTCGTTCACGATTAAAAAGACCGAAGAGAGCACGCTGCCGTTTACCGATGTCAGCCAGAACGACTGGTTCTACAACGCAGTCAACTATGCGTACCAGAACAAGCTGTTCTCCGGCATGAACGAGACGACATTTGCACCGAATGTTCCGATGTCCCGCGCGATGCTCGTGCAGGTGCTGTACAACATGGCAGGCAAGCCGGAAGTTTCCGGCACCTCCTCCTTCCGCGATGTCGGCAGCGCATGGTATCAGAACGCTGTTACTTGGGCTTCCCAGAACGGCATTATCTACGGCACCGACAAGCACACCTTCTCTCCGGAAAGCGCGGTCACCCGCGAGCAGACAGCCGCTATTTTGCAGCGCTACATGCAGAAAACCGGAAAAGACACATCTGCTTCCGCAGACCTCAGCAAATATCCGGACGCCGCTTCGGTATCTGCCTGGGCGAAGGATTCCATGCAGTGGGCAGTGGGCAGCGGCTTAATCGAAGGCGTCAAGAGCGGCAGCACCGTCACGCTCTCCCCGCAGGATTCTTCCACCCGCGCACAGATCGCTCAGATGCTGTACAACTTTTTCAAGTAACCGACACACAACCAATACCGCCGGAGAACCTCGCTTCTCCGGCATCTTTTTATGGAGAAACAAAACATGAACATACAATCTGGATTTTGCAAACGGCTGCTGCTGGTACTGTTCGCCGCGGTGATTGCCGTTTGTTTTTACACAATCTCACAAGTCCATCGCGTCCCCCTGATGGAAAACGGCGGCCGCAGCTTTGTCAAAGCACAAGTCGTTTCCATTGTACAGGACCACGAACAGGCCGGAGATATATATATCGGAGATCAAACGGTACAGCTCAAACTATTGACCGGAAATCACGCGGGTGAAACGGTGCAGGCGACCAGCTCCTCCGCCTATCTGTACGGTGTCCACTGCACCGTTGGCATGAAGGTCATCGCCATCGTCAGCGAATCGGGCGATAGTCCAGCAGGTTCTCAATCGAAGTATTGACCCGCTTCTGATTGATGACAACCGGCGGTACTTCTTCAGAGCAGTTGAAGTCAGTGCGCGGCATCGGTAACCCTGTAGC
>OQWM01002335.1_pt1 | contig 12934 bp, 12 predicted proteins | sample 1691531 | NCBI WGS metagenome assembly OQWM01 (sample SAMN03418257, study PRJEB22391) | human gut metagenome | biome: human-gut; feature: organic feature; material: feces | host: Homo sapiens | place: Tanzania | collected 2013-01 | reverse complement strand
CATTATCCCCGTCATTTTTTTACAAAAGGCTGTAACCTGTTTCCGCAGCTGATGCGTTGTATAAGTATCAGAGGTGTTTCCTCAGTGGGGGTCGCAGATTTGTCCTGCGACAAAGCAACGAAATCGAATCATAAGGAGGTTATTGACATGAAAAAGTTCGTTTCCCTTTTCCTTGTTGTGGTGCTATGCCTTTTAACGGTTCCCATGCAGGCATTTGCTTTAGAAAGCGATTTGCACGCAGAAGAACACACACGGGCAGAGCAGACAAGAGGATGCAGTCATCCGGAGATTATTGTCTATGAGACCAATCCTGACGGCTATGTATCCGTTGGCAGTAATGGGCACAAAATGCAATATAAACACAGCGGCATATGCACAAGTTGCAATCAGACTGCATCGATGTATACTTATGGGCCTCTTGAGGCGCACGCTACGCCAAGTATCTATGCAGCCGAATGCAATGGGACATGGCAAACGCACCACTATTATTGCCGCCCGTGCGGAGGTAATGAAACAATTAGGCAAATAAGATGCCCCGCTGGACCTCATACGGGAGGCTGCACCGTTCTTCCTGTTTAACTGTTAATCATACTGTGTGGCGTCAAATTCCGTTGGCGCCACACAAAGGAACATTTACAGAGTGATGATAAATATGAAATCTTTCCTTGTTTTGTATAAAAAGAGGCCCTTGTTTCCCATCATGCTCTCGCTGCTGCTATTGTTTGCAGTCTCCCTAACCGTGATTGGAGCAGCCATGTTGGCGAGTGCCCATAGGCAGAGTGTGGGGATCAGCAACGAATACGTTACCATTGCTGTTCCCCCCGATAGAAGGCAGTATACATGGGGGGAGAGGGAAAACGGCATGGCAAAGGATGAACCGAGTATTCCGCTCTATTTGGCACACGAGACAGCAATGAAAAGTGGCTTTGTGGAGGATGTAGATTATAGATATATCCTCGGCGCAGAGGTCATGGGAAGTAAGGCTATTTCGTCCGGGTATAGGAACGTGATGGATTATAACGCTTATTTTGACAATCCATGCTACAATATGGCCATTTTTGCGGTCAAATGTGTAAAAAGTGAGATGCCAAGCACGGATAAAGATGCTACCCTAATTGATCCTGGCTCCACGGCTTATTATTTGGTTGAAACAGAAATTATCGATGTTATTTCACTCGCGGACGGCTACCCTGACATTTATGATAATACCGCACTGGTCAATGCACATGAGCACGGCGTCGAGGCGCATCAAGTTAAAGCAACCGTCCCGGCTCCGGCAACAATGCGCATATACGGAACGCTGTTTACCCCCAATGGGGAAATCCCTTTTCAGCAAGGGAGGACCTATCTGATCTATGGATTCTATCATGATTATCCTGTCGACACCATTAAAACTCCGACATCAGTTATTACAGGAAGAATTCTGGATTCCGGGCGATATTTTCACCTCCTTGATGAGACAAGAAAATTTTTGCATCTCACCGGGACAGTAGTCACAAGTCCCGATTTCGAAAGGATTTATGACGATGCGCTGCAAGTAAAGCGCGATTATATGGATGATGGCACACCATATTACTATCCGAATGAAGAAATGCTTCCACGCTGGGCAGAATACAGCGGTTCTTGGGAGGAATTTCTCGCAGGCAACGAAGGGCAAGTATGGCGTGAGGAAATCATACCGTTGTGTCATGTCAACCAGAGCAGTGCAACGGTGATTCTTTCAGATAATGTACAGAGTATGTATGTTTTCAACACAGGAATAGCGGGTCTGATAGAGGGACGCTTCTTCGATACAACAGACTATGCCGAAGGAAGCAATGTCTGCATGGTCAGTGCAGCATACGCGCAATACAATGATTATCAGCTCGGGGATAAGCTTACACTGGACCTCTACGATACCGGATTCTATGCAGGTGATGCCATACCGCGCGGACCATGCCTGCCTGAAGATCGTATGAATGTGACGGGTGAATACGAGATCGTAGGTATCTATTCCGCGCCGGAGTTTTCCCTTGGCGAACAGTTGATTTGTGCAGATACGATTCTTGTGCCAAAAAAATCCGTCCCCGGAAATGAAAGCTTTGGAAGCATTCCGGTTAACCGGTTGATGACCTCATTGATTTTGAAAAACGGGACAAAAGAACAGTTCCTTGCATATATGGATCGGGCAGGACAGAAAGATGCTTATCTGTGTTTCGATCAAAGCTTCCGTGCTGCCGAGATTAGCTTGGACGCTGTGCTTCAAAATGGACGGCAGCTCCTTTGGACTGGCGTTGCTGCATTGATCGTTGCATCTGCTCTTGCACATTTCCTCACGATGCGGCGCTTTGCACCATCGGCTAAGACCATGCGTATACTCGGCATCGACCGCAAAGTCGTGACCAGACAAGCGTTGGGAGCTTTCCTTACGATCGATGCATTGGCCGTCATTCTTGGCGCAGGTCTTTCTGCTGTACTGTTCTCAATAATCACGGAAAAAGCACTTGCACGCGCCCTTGCCCCCGATCCGCTTGTAATCATTGGCTCTGCTGCTGCGGCGTTTCTACTGCTTGCTTCATCGTCATTGCTGTGTGCAAAACTACTTTCAAATATACCCCTTATGCAAACCGGAAAGAACAGGAGAAGCCAAAGATGAGTATGTGGCAAGCGATAAGCTCCGCAATGATGCGGCGAAAACGCTGGACAATCCTTCTAATACTTATAGCATTGCTTGAAACTGGAGCAGCTATGGTACTCTGTATGCTGGCGGCACGGCAGGAATCTGCGCTGGAGAAAACAATCGACAACACGGTGATTCCCTGCGTGGTGACGGACGCATACGGGCTGAATCAGGACAACCTGCATATGGCTACAGGTTTCGTAGATTTGTTGTGCGGGCTTAGACACGAGAGGGGTTACTATCAGGACGAATATGTCGAAAACGTGCGGGCAAAGGCCAGCATCAAGCTGATCAATCCGAAAGGATACACGATGGTCTGCCTCCTGACCCCTGACTCCGACTACACCCTGACTGCGGCTGGCGGTGGAAGCATAACACTGTTCGATGGGTGGGATGCTTCCGTGTTTTCCGGCGATTCGAAGGTGTGCGTAATCCCATGGCAGCTTGCCGGCGATGGCGAATACATAGAAATCGACAACGGTAACTTTTCCGTGAATCTGCGGGTCATAGGTACACATACAGGGCCGGCAAACAACATTTACTGCCCGTTCCATGCCATGGACTTCCATGACGGACAAAGCTATATGGTTACGGCTGACGCCTGCTCCTTCGACATCAAGGATGCACGCCGCCTTGATGAGGCAAAGGCGGCACTCTATGAGGTATTTGCGGATCTGAGCACCGTCGATCAATCGGGTATCCGGCCTGCATTTGCCGTTAGGATAAATGACGATATTCTCCGCAATACATTGGAGGAAATACGCGGAAACATTAGAACGCTGCATTTGCTGGTCCCGGTGCTTTTGTTTATAGAAGGGGCTGTAAGCTCCTTCGCCGCGTATCTTTCTACCCAAAGTCGGCTGCGGGAATATGCCGTGATGCGCTGCCTCGGTATGACGCGCGGGAGAATTTTCCGCTTGACGTTCTGCGAGTATTTTACGCTCGCAATTGTGGGAGCAGCTTTCGGAACTGTCACCGGAATTGCAATCACCGGAACGCTTTCACCCCAAATGCTGCTGTACGGAGCCGGTGCAGTCTCCGCATTTATGATTGGAACCTCAATGTCCATCTCTCGTATCACGCGGATAAATGTAATGATGCTTATGAAAACGGAGGAATAGAAGATGGAGAGTCTCCTTGTAAAGGATGTAACCTACAGTTACCGCAACAAGTATCAGACAGTGCACGCGCTGAGTGGCGTCAGCGTCGAATTCAAGCCGGGCAAAATGTACGCTATCATTGGCGCTTCAGGCTGCGGAAAGACAACCTTCCTTTCGCTGTTGGCAGGACTCGACGTGCCGGAAACCGGAAGCATCAAATGGGCTGGCGAAGCAACCGCCACAATGGATCGTGACCGCTACCGGCGGGAAAGCGTTTCGGTGATCTATCAGAACTTCAATTTGTTCCAACACCTTACCGCACTGGAAAATGCCGCCTATCCGCTGTATATGAGGAATATGCAGAAAAAAGCAGCGGAATCGGAAGCAAGAGAAAAGCTTTTTGCAGTAGGTCTAAACGAGGAGCACTTCAACCGGCTGCCTAATATGCTCTCCGGCGGCGAGCAGCAGCGCGTGGCGATTGCAAGGGCACTTGTATCTGGCAGCCGGATCATCCTTGCAGATGAGCCCACAGGCAACCTTGACAGCGAAAACGGCAGGAACATCGTGGAGATATTGAAGCGTCTTTCTTACGAGGAGGGCTGCTGCGTGGTGATTGTGACGCACGACCCCGCTGTGGCAACGGAGGCGGACATTACGGTAAAAATGCAGGATGGCAGGCTGGCGGAATGACAGGCCTACCGAGCACCCGTAATTTTTACAAAAAGCTGTAACCTGTTTCCGCAGCTGATGCGTTGTATATATAGATGGGCAACGTAGCATGGTTGCTGTTTTGCAAAGGTGTACCAAGACAATACATGGAGGAGGAAGTGTATATGCTCAAAAAGAGAAGAATTCTACCCAGCCTTATAATCGCCATTATCCTGATACTTAGTTCATCAACAAGTGCGTTTGCCGTTTTCTCATATGAACCGAAATTCAATAATACTATAACAGCGAACAGCGTTGCATCTATTTCGGATGGCGGATTGTTGACCATAACCAACAAATATCAAGGTATTAAGGGGACGACAACCAAAGGTGAAATTACAACATATGTCGAGAAGAAAACGATGGGATTCTTCTGGACGCGAGTTGATATTGGACAACCTGACAACCAATGGCATGATGTTATATACAACTACATGTATATCGGTGATCATACGTTCCAATTGGCTTCTCACGGCACCTACCGAATTACAGTCATCTATGTAATTTCTGGTACAGGCGGAGATCCGGACACTATTACTCGAACAACAACGAAAACGTATTAGTATCAGTAGAATACCAAATTCCTATCTATCCCTCAGTGCTTACATCATCGTAGAAAGGAGTTTTGCGTGAAAAACAAATATGTTGTAGCCATGACCGGGTTGGTGGTTGCGCTGTTGCTGTTAGGAGCGACAACAGTTTTTGCCGCCATGTCGCCGAACTATGCGACAAACTCCCACGAAGACATGTCCATTTACTACTATGGATATGTTCAGTGTCAACCATCATATGTCGAAAATGAAAACCGCGCTGCGCGCGGTTACATCCGTTATTGGCGTTATGATTTACAGGGAAATATTGTGAACGATACAGGGAGGCTTTATACCGCTTATGGGAACGGTCCCAATGACGGACGTATCTTGAGCCGAAGCCATACCTATACGGACTCCATTATTCCCAACCCCCATAAGACACAGTTCAGATACGGATTTGATTGGGTTCCTCATGGGTCCGGCATCTGGCCTGTGAATGCTCCACCAGTTGTCGAATAGCACTTTAGAACTATACACTTGATGTAAGCACTGAGGGATACATACGAATCGAAAACGGAGGATTATTATGGGAAAAAGAAAGGGAGAATGGCTGTCGTTTATGGCGCTGCTTCTGGTGTTCATGCTAACGACCTTGTTCTTTTATATGGTTTATACTATGCACTACGATTCCGCATCCGATGATTTTACCGGGTTTACCGTGTTCGACTATCAAAGTGAACCGGGCGCACAAGCAAGTACAGAGCTTGGAACGCTGCGGGAGGATTTGGACGACTGGGCAAGACAAAATCAAGCTGTGGTTTTTTACAAGGGCTTTTCGTCTGCCGGAATTGCCGCTTTGGACTATGCGGGATGGTTCCAAAGAACCTGGCATACGCCCTTTGATGGCCGGGAAGCCAAGACCGCCCTCGTCCAAAAAGGAAGCAGAAACCTGCACGCCTATATGAAGGGTGATACGCTGTTCCCCGGAATGTATAACTATCACATTCTCGGGGAATTTGATGGAAACCGCTCCCCCACCTTCCAAGGTGACGCATTCTTTTATTATCCACTGGCAGATATTTCTGATTTGCAAGGGCTGCTGTTCACAAACGTGGACAGCGGCGAGAGCCTTTCCGAATTAACAAGCATAGTCGAGAAAACCGGCAGGAGTATCGAATATCAGACCTACACCGACAGCAATTTGAATATCCTTGAAGTCCTGAAAAAGATGTTTATGGATGATTTCGTGTCCCGGTCTTTGCTGTTTGCCTTCCTCGGGCTGGTGTTCTGCGCCGTATTCGCAATGTCCATGATGTATCGGGAAAGCAACCGCTTCATGGTCATACACCACCTGTATGGCGCGGCCTATGCATACCTATTTGTAAGGCTTCTGCTTCGCCTGATGTGCATCGCGGTATTGGGAACGGGCCTTGGATATATACTCGGGAGAACGCAGCTTTACTTAATACATAGAGCGGCGTATCTGAATGTTGCCGTATTAAGCGGCGTATGCAACATCTTGTTTATATGTGCGGTTCAGACGATATGTTTCCTAAGTTGGCAGCGAAAGCATCGCGGACTGGAGGGGCGTTACTGATATGGTATGGAAGCAGATACTCAAAGACCTCCGAAAGGAATGGGCATGGGCCTTCTTTTACACCGTTGTGGCGACGATGATCGCCATGGCGATTCTGTATCTTTCGGTGAGCTTTTCCTCGGTGCAGAGGCAGTCAGCGGCCATTCGCTCCTTTATCCGTCAGAACGTGGTCATGTTTCAGATGAAAACCGTACAGATGGAGCCAAACCCGGAGGGCGCTGCATCCCCAAACAAGCAGCAGCAAAAGCCCGACGCTGTTTTGGATTATTTGCAGCATAGCCTGTCCGCAGATGGGAAGGCCGGCAGCTTTGTCTTTGTTGGCAACGACGGCTATGTGGACAAAAAATATACACAGATACTGATCCTTTTCGGGCAGTACAGCACTCTGGCAGGGCTGCACTATGACGGGGATATGGCGCTCTTTGTTCCCGAAGCTCACCGTGAAGATGCAGGCGGCAGCGTTACGATATCGGGCAGGGAAATAGAGGCTGTTGCCAATGCAGGCGTGCACTTTGATCTGTTCCATCCGCTGCATTATATAGAGTCGGGCGATCCCCTGCTGTCCGATACCCTGATCCTTTGCACCAGAGACTTTCAAACGGTCAATAATATGTTTCCATGGTGGGGGTTGAGCGGCGAGGTCTTTGGACGAATGGTTCTCGTAGATCCGTCCGATGCAGAAATTGAACAGCTCCAAAAATTGTTCTACGAGCAGACAGGAATACTGTATACGGGAATCTCCACAGAGGATTTTACGCAGATAACCACCTCTGCTTCGATCCGCGCCCACAGGCTGTATATTCTGTTTTATCTTTTGTCTGGCGCTCTGCTGGTCATTCTTCTGATCTGCAATATCATTCGCATCATTGAAACCCATGTGGCAGAGTACACGGTGCACCACCTTTACGGTGCTCCGATCCGTACCATTCGGAGGCGGGTGGGCGGCTTCGTGCTGGTGCTGCATATACTTCCAATCATCGGGATCGTATTTGTCATGTTCCGAAACGAAATGGCGCTGTGGTATGTTTTGCCGCTGTGCATGGCATTTGTTACCGGCTTGTGCCGGTTTGCGGCCGTGTACGCCGGAAAACGAATCGGGACAATGAATAGCTTGCAGAATCTAAGGAGGGACTACTGATGGCTTTATTATCTGTTCAAAACGTCAGCAAAACATTCAAGGACCACGACTACCGGGTTCACGCCGTCAGAAATGCTTCGCTGGAGGTTCATCGGGGCGAGATGATCGCCATCATCGGTCCCTCGGGAAGTGGAAAAACCACGCTTCTGAACCTAATGGGCATAGTTGTTGCGCCCGATTCCGGCGAGGTATATGTGGACGGGCAAAAGGCAAGCGATATGAGTGACGCCGTGCGATGCAGGATACGCAACCAATACTTCGGATACATCGTGCAGGACTTCGCCCTGATTGAGGAGGATACCTCCATGCAGAATATTCTTGTTCCAACGCTTTACAGCAAGCATAAAAAGAATTCAAAGGAGTATCGGGAGATTATCAACGGCATGGCGGAGAAATTGCAGATTGCGGATAAGCTGAAAAGCACCGTAAAGCATCTGTCGGGCGGCGAACGGCAGCGGGTTGCCATCATTCGCAGTATGATCAATGACCAGAAAATCATACTGGCGGACGAGCCGACCGGAAACCTGGACCCGGGAAACTCCATGGAGATTATGAAGCTCCTGGAGGAAATCAACAACAGAGGAACGACCGTTCTTGTGGTAACCCACAACCGTGAGATCGTCAACTCCATGAAAAAACGCGTTATTACCATGCGCAAAGGCGTGGTAGTCAGCGATGAGAAGGAGGGCGAGTACCATGAGGTTTAGTACACTGGGCTACAGCATCAAACAGGGTGTCAAGAATATCTGGAGAAACAAGATGTTCTCGCTGGCATCCATCGCAACCATGGGAGCCTGTATCTTTTTGTTCGGTATCTTTTTTGCAGTCGTTATCAACTTCAACTACATCGTAAAAAATGCCGAGACAGACGTATCCATGACCGTATTCTTCAACGAAGATGCGGATCAGGCGACGATCGATGAGATCGGAACGGAGATCAGGGCTAAGACCGATGTGGTCAAGGAATGTAAGTATGTTTCCGCGGATGAGACGTGGGAAAACTTTGCAAAACAGTATTTCGAAGGAAAAGAGGAATACAAGGACGGCTTTAAGCCAAACGACAACCCGCTCGCAACTTCCGCGCACTACGAGGTTTACGTATATCAGGTAGAGACGCAGAATGCGCTGGCTGAGTATATCCGCTCGCTGGACGGTGTCCGTGAGGTTAAACAGGCCGAGGGCGCAACAACAACGCTGACGACGATGAACCGTGTCATCGGCTACGTTTCCATCGCGATCATCCTGATTCTTCTTGCCGTATCTGTTTTCCTGATCAGCAACACCGTCACGATCGGTATTTCGGTCCGGAAAGAGGAGATTGGTATCATGAAGCTGATCGGTGCGACGAACCTGTTTGTAAGGGCTCCGTTCCTGATCGAGGGTATCCTGATCGGTCTTGTCGGAGCAGCGATTCCGCTGGGACTGCTGTACGTGGTATACAACAGAGTCATCAGCTACGTTATGACGGAGTTCAGCGTACTGTCGAACTTTATGGCATTCATGCCGGTATCGGCCGTCTTCCGGATTCTGCTTCCGGTCGGACTCATTCTCGGTATGGGAATCGGACTTGTCGGCAGTATCTTTACGATTCGAAAACATCTGAAAGTCTGAAGATTGCGGGAGTACGAAGTACGGAGCAATCTGGTATCGCAATATAATGAAGTAAAAATAAGTCCCGGAATCCGTCAAAAGATTCCGGGATCTTTCGATTGGGAGGCATATTTTGGAAGAACTGATGAAGGAAGAAAAAGAGGGCGTAAAAGCGGCAGAGCAGGAAAAACCGAAAAAGCGCAGAAACAGAAAGAAAAACCGAAAAAATGAGATGCGGAAGAGCTACTTTGCGGGCATGATTTCCATGCTGGCGATTGTAATGATCGTGCTTGTCGGAACAACGTTTCTCTGGCCGGGAAGCAGTGCGGACCACCCCGGCGGCTTCTGGTCGTGGCGGAAGACGGCGGCGATCAAAGCGATGATCAGCCAGCTTTACGCGGGCGATGTGGATGACACAGAGCTGTCGGATGCGATGTATAAAGGGCTGATCAGCGGCCTCGGCGACAAGTATTCTACGTATTACACGAAAGAGGAATACGAAGCGGTCAAGACAGCGCAGGAGGGTTACTATCAGGGCATCGGTGTTACGGTGACGCTGGACGGCGATAAGCTGCAGGTCACCGGCGTGCAGGACGATACCCCGGCGGCAAAGGCGGGCATTCAGGCGGATGACCGCATTGTAAAGATTGACGGGCAGACACTGGAGGGGCTCAGCCTCAACGAAGCCGTCGGTCTTTTGAAAAACAGTGAGAATGACACCGTGATGCTCACAATTGAACGGGAAGGCGAGGCGGAACTGCTGGAGAAGGAAGTGGCGAAAGAGAAGCTTGTGGCAATCGTGGCTGACGGCAAAATGCTGGACGACAAGATCGGCTATCTGGCCATCAGCGAGTTTACAGGGCTTACCTCCGAGCAGTTCCAGAAAGCGTACCAGTCGCTGCAGGATCAGGGCATGGAGCGCCTGATTATCGACCTGCGCGGAAATCCGGGCGGCCTCGTGACGGCAGTCTGCGACACCCTGCGCCAGATCCTGCCGGAGGGACTCATCGTGTATACCGAGGATAAAAACGGAAAACGGGAAGAGTATACCTGCGACGGCGATACTCCGATCTCGATTCCGCTCGTCGTGCTGGTCAATGAAAATACGGCAAGTGCGGCAGAAATCTTCACGGGAGCCGTCAAAGATTACGGCATCGGAACGATTGTCGGAATGACGACATTTGGAAAAGGCATTGTCCAGAATACGTTCCAGCTCTCCGACGGCAGTGTGGTGAAACTGACGATTGCACATTACTACACGCCGCTCGGCAACGACATCCACAAGGTCGGTATCACGCCGGATGTCGAGGTGGAGCTGCCGGATGACGCGACGAGCGATGTGCAGCTCGAAAAAGCGCTGGAAGTTGTCAAAGGACTGGAAGGTGCGGAATAAAATAAGAATTTTCACAGAAAAGCAGGAAAAAGGTAGGAAAAAAAGCACGAACGTGTTATCTTAGTAGAGGAGCCGAAAACAGATCTTGGCAGGCTCTAAAAGAAAGTGAGGAAAGACAGATGAACTTTACAGAAAGAAGAAAACAGGTTTTTGATAAAATGGACCAGGATTCCGCACTGCTTTTGTTTTCAGGAATCGAGCTGCATGTCAGCGCAGATGAATATCTGCCATTTGAAGCAAACCGCAACTTTTTCTATCTGACCGGCCTTCGCAGAGATCACATGATCCTGATGATGAAAAAGACCGCAAAAGAGGAGAAATCCATTCTGTTTATCGAGGAAGCGGATCCGAACCAGGAGAGATGGTTTGGAAGAAAAGTAACCGTATCCGAGGCACAGGAGATCACCGGAATCGATGACGTTCGTTTCCTGGATTCCTTTGAGGGCATGGTAAACCGTCTGATGGCACGCGAGGACATCGGAACCCTGTATTTCGACTGCTACCGCTATCAGGTCGAGGATCTGCCGGATTACAACATGGTAAAGGCAGAGGAGTTCGCAAAGAAATTCCCGGGCAGACCGGTCAGGAACATTGCTCCTGTCATCGCAGCACTGCGGATGCAGAAAGATGAGGATGAGATTGCTCTCGTCCGCCAGGCAATCAAGATCACCGACGACGCGCTGAAATTTGTGATGAAGAATCTGAAACCGGGCTGCACCGAGTATCAGGCACAGGCTGATTTCGAGTACAAGATTTTCCACGAGGGAGCAGACGGAACCGCATTTCCGACGATCGCAGGAAGCGGTGCAAACGGAACGATGCTGCACTACGACACCAACCGCGACGTATGCGAGGATGAGACCCTGCTTCTGATGGACCTCGGAGCAAAATTCCAGGGCTACTGCGCAGATATCACCAGAACGTATCCGGTCAACGGAAAATATACGGACCGTCAGAGACAGGTTTACGACGTTGTTCTGGCAGCAAACCGCGCCGTTGCAAAAGCAGCAAAACCGGGTATGACATTAAAAGAGCTCGACGATATCGCAAAAGATGTTCTCGGCGAGGGCTGTGTGAAACTTGGCCTGATCGAGAAGAAAGAGGATGTCGGAACCTATTACATGCACGGCGTTTCCCATCACCTCGGCATCGATGTACACGATGTGACCGCGGCATGGAACGACAAGCTGCGTCCAGGCGCCATCATCACCGATGAGCCGGGCCTTTATATCGACGAGTGGGAGATCGGAATCCGGATCGAGGACGATATCCTGATCACAGAGGACGGATGCGAGGTACTTTCCGAAGGCCTGATGCGCGATCCGGACCAGATTGAAGCCTTTATGCAGGGAAAAGAGGCGTAAGAAAAAAACTACGGAGGATTTAGTTAGATGAAAATTGCAGTTACATACGATAATGGAAATATTTTCCAGCATTTTGGAAAAACAGAGGATTTTAAGGTTTACGAAGTAGAAAACAACAAAGTGGTTTCCAGCGAAGTGATCGGATCCAACGGAACCGGCCACGGCGCACTGGCAGGCCTTCTTTCCGAGCAGGGCGTGGATGTTCTGATCTGCGGCGGCATCGGCGGCGGTGCACAGACAGCGCTGGCCGCGTCCGGCATCCGGCTTTACGGCGGATGCAGCGGAGACGCGGACGAGGCAGTTTCGCGCCTGCTGGACGGCACCCTGGGCTATGACCCGAATGTTCACTGCAACCATCACGATCAGGCACACGGCGACGATGCCCACAGCTGTAGTCATGCGGAGGGATCCCATAGCTGCGGCCATCATTAAAAAAATACCTGTGGCAGAGCTGTTTCTTTTTTGAAAGATAGCTCCCCACAGGTATTTTTTCGTCTACGATGATTTGTTCTAAGCTTTTTAATATGCTCTCTTTACAATCTCTTTCATGTGCCGGTCTGCCTCAAACAGGATCTTCTCCTCGTCCAGGGTCAGTACCTCCCGGTCCTTCATCACCAGTTTGCCGTTGATAATAGAGTCTGTCACATCATGTCCGCTGGCTGCGTCCACAATGGTATTCACCAGATTCTGGGTGGGCAGGATATGTGGCTGATCGATGTTCAGCAGAATCAGGTCTGCCTTTTTCCCTTCTGCTACCGTACCAAGAATATCCCCGTGGCCGATGGCGTTGGCACCACCCTGGGTGGCCATTTCCAGCAGCTTGGCGCAAGGCATCACCACCGGATTGAAGGA
>OQWM01002333.1_pt1 | contig 12944 bp, 8 predicted proteins | sample 1691531 | NCBI WGS metagenome assembly OQWM01 (sample SAMN03418257, study PRJEB22391) | human gut metagenome | biome: human-gut; feature: organic feature; material: feces | host: Homo sapiens | place: Tanzania | collected 2013-01 | reverse complement strand
CAGGGGTGATGATCCCGCGCTCCTTGATGCTCTGAACAAGCTGATCCATGTCCTCGTCCAGCTTTTGTTTGCATGCCAACAGGCTGTGACAAAAGAGCGGATGATGGCTTATAAAAAGTATCTGATTGAAAAGGGATATGCAGCCAGTTCAATCAATTCCATGCTGGCGAGTCTTAACAGTCTGCTGGACTTCCAAGGCTGGTCAGACTGTAAGGTTAAAAACATCAAGACCCAACGTCAGACCTACTGCGCGGAGGAAAAAGAGCTGACAAAATCCGAATACCTCCGGTTGCTGGAGGCGGCAAAGGACCGGCCTCAGCTGCATCTGATTCTGGAAACCATTTGCGGCACTGGCATTCGTGTCTCTGAACTGCGGTTCTTTAACGCAGAAGCTGTAAAGCGCGGAGAGATCACTGTCAGCTGTAAAAGCAAAACCCGGACAATATTGCTTCCGAGTAAGCTAAAGAAGATGCTTCTGGATCACGCAAAGAAAAACGGCATCCGTTCTGGAGCAATCTTTATTACCAGGAACGGGAAGCCGTTGGACCGGAGCAATATTTGGGCGCAGATGAAATCCCTCTGCGAGGCAGCCGGAGTAAAAGCCAGCAAGGTGTTTCCCCACAATCTGCGCAAGCTGTTTGCCCGGACTTTTTACGGTATTGAGAAAGAGATCGCCAAATTGGCCGATATTCTGGGACACAGCAGCATCGACACAACAAGAATCTATATTATGACCGCCGGCACAGAACACCGGCGAAAAATCGAACGATTGGGCCTTGTAGTTTAGGCAATAAAAAACACCACATAATTTCCATTATGTTGTTTACTAGCCCAGACTGAATGCCAACTTAACAATAGCGCACTCTATTTTGGGTGCACCAAAGCCACCCTCATACTCTAAAAAAAATTTGAGGGCGGCTTCGTGCTTCCCGCTTTTTGTACTGCTACTTTTATCTTAGATTTTACCATATTTTTTACATACTTTTCCTGTGCCCCTTGATTTTCATGTATGCTTGTGCTAAAATTATTTTGATTAGAAATTGGGCATATATCTTTTGATATAATCGTTTCACTACATAATGGAAATAATGTGTTGCGCTGAATGCCGCATTCATCTAGTTGAAACTCAGCACAGCGTGAGGAATATTACTTCCGTGCTGTGGAGTAAGGATTTGGGGCAGGTGAAGAATAACTGCTGCCTCTTTTTTTGCTTTTGTGCTGTGCGGCACAGATTTGGAGGTGCTCTATGACGGATAAAGAATTGCGGCGTTTGAGCCGGAGTGAGCTGCTGGAAATGCTGATTGCCCAGACAGAAGAAAACAGCCAGCTGAAGATCAGGCTGGAGCAGGCGGAAGCACAGCTTCGGGACCGCAGGATCGAGATCGACAAAGCCGGTTCCCTGGCGGAGGCTGCCCTGTCCCTCAACGGTGTCTTTCAGGCGGCGGAGGCCGCGGCGCAGCAGTATCTGGAAAATATCCAGCGGATCAGCAGCCAGCAGGATGCCATCAGCCGCGTTATCAAGGAGCAGTCGGCAAAAGAGGCCGCCCAGATCCGGCAGGAGGCAGAGGCGTACAGCCAAAAAGTACACGCGGATGCGGATGCCTACTGGAAGCAGGTCGCTGCCAGAGCGTCCAAACTGCTGGCAGACCAGGAAGCACTGCGGCAATTGATTCAGTCCGCTGGAGAGGTTGAGATCAATGAAGAACACAGCAAATCCGTCCCGCGAGCTTCCAACCCTGGAACAGCTCGAAACGGAGCTTGACAGAGAGAAATACAAAAAGCGATATCGGCGGGTCCTGAGAAGCACTGTCTATACCCTTGTGGTCGTTGCGGCTGTAGCCGTATTGGTCGCCACCATCTGGATGCCGGTGCTGCAGATCTACGGGGCTTCCATGACGCCAACGCTGAATGAGGGAGATGTTGTGCTCTCTGTCAAAGGGTCGGATTGTGAACTGGGCGATCTGGTAGCCTTTTACATGGGCAACAAGATTTTAGTCAAGCGTTGTATCGCCGGCCCCGGTCAGTGGGTGGATATCGACGTTGAGGGCAATGTGTATGTGGACGGCAATCTGTTGGATGAGCCGTATCTGACAGAAAAATCCCTGGGGGATTGTGACATTGATTTGCCCTACCAGGTACCGGACAATCGATACTTCTGCATGGGCGATCACCGGTCCACCTCGGTGGATTCCCGCAGCACTACGGTGGGCTGCGTCTCCGGTGAACAGATCGTCGGAAAAATCGTATTCCGGGTCTGGCCGATAGCAGATTTCGGGATACTTAAATAGAGAGGTGGGTGATTGGCATATGAAGCACGGTGCGTTACAGAGCGCAGAAAAATATACGAAGACACATCAAAGGAAGAAACGCTGGTACCGGGTTGTAACCGGTCTTGCCTGCGTTGTGGTGTTCTGCACGGTCTACGCATTGATTCTTCCCGCCATTACCATGGAAAAGGGAGCGTGTGAGATTCCTGAACACACCCATTCGGAGGCTTGCTACACGCAAGTAACCTCTGCCACCCGGACCGAGCCGGTGTGTACCATCGAAAGCCTGAATCTCCATCAGCATGACGATACCTGCTATGACAGCGAAGGAAACCTGACGTGCGGGTATGCAGACTTTGTCGTTCACCAGCATGATTCGGCATGCTATGACGAAAATGGGAACCTTTGGTGCCCGCTGCCGGAGATTTCGGCACATACGCATTCGGACAGCTGCTATGCCGTACCGGAAGCAGAAGAACCCCATGTCCATACAGATGCGTGCTACATCATGGAGCGCGGCGAATTGACTTGTACAGAGCATGTGCATACGGATGATTGCTACACGGAAACCAGCACTCTGATATGCAGCCTGGAGGAGAGTGATGGGCACCAGCACAGCGATGACTGCTATGCATGGAATAAGGTGCTGACTTGTGACCTGTCCACCGAACCAGCCGAGGTTGCAACGGAACCGGTGCTGGTCTGCGGAAAAGCGGAAATCCTTCTCCACGAACACACCGCTGACTGCCTGGAGGAATCTGGCAATCTGATCTGCGGCAAAATCCAGGTTTTGGAGCATCAGCACACGGATGCGTGCTTTGAGACGGTGGAGGAACCGGCGGATACCGAGGCTCTGACCTGTACGCTTCCCGAGGATGAAAAACACACCCATACCGCCCTGTGCTACGGCACCTGGGAATTGACCTGCGATATGGAGGAACATACCCACACGGAGGCATGCAGCACTGCGGAAGAAACAGAAGCGACAGAAGAAACGGAAGAAACGACCGAACCGGAGGAAGAGATGTCCGGCATGGAGATCGATCCCGGCCTGCCGGTGATGGGAACCGCCTATGCCACAACGGGGCACATGCGCGCCCATTCCACAACGGGGTACATGAGCGCCTATTCCGTGATGACGTTGGATGCGGATACAACAGGGGCAACCGATCCCGTTTCCGTAAAAAACTATATCACAGGCGCAACGCTCTACTACCGTACCAATGAAAACGCAGCGTGGACCAATGTATCAGGCGCGACGGATATTCCCGGCGACGCGGATTTCAAGCTGGAGATCAGCTATGGCAATGTCCCCATCGATACCCTTCTGGCGGCAGACGGGAAGATGACCTATACCCTTCCGGCGCTGTTTCGCAACGCTACGGCCAACGGCAAAATCACCAGCGGCAGCGCCGAGGTGGGCACCATCACGGTGGCAAACAATACGGTCACCCTTGCCTTTGACACCACTTGGCTGACACAGCAGAAGACGGAGACGAATACCGTCATCAGCGGCGACTTTTTTGTGGAAGCAGAAGTTAACCTGTCGCAGGTCGGCGAAGATGGAAAGGGTCAAATTGTCATTGGCAATACAACGATCACCATTGATTTTGACGGTGACATTGTTGCCCAATACGGCAATGTGGACCTGACCAAAACCGTCTCGGCCATCTCGGAAGAGACAGACGGCGATTATCTGACTTACACCCTGACCGTGACGGCTGGCGCGGATGGCTGCCCGGAGGTCAAGGTGGTGGATACCTTTGCGGATACCCAGCACATCGAGGAATATGTGGGCGTGACGGGCGGGTCCAGCGCTACCAATGATACGGATGGCCCCACGGAAACCGGAGGCACCGGAAGCGTATACATTGGCGCGGCACCCACGGGGGATAAACCCATCCCGGATCCCGCAGGTGAAAACCCGACGAAACCCGGCACGCTGGTCTGGGCTATCGGCAATATGGGACCCAACGAAACCCGGACTCTGACATACCGGGTCAAGCTGAAGGATGCATACACCGGCGTCACGGCAAAGGGAAATCTTCAGAACACGGCGAATGTTTACTCCAAGACCTACCAGCGGGACAGCGACATCGTCACCTTTACGCCCCGTGCTGGTGCAACCATGTCCAAAGTGGCCTCGACGTTTACCCCCGGCGAAAACGGCGGAGGCACCATCACCTACACCATTTGGGTGAAGGCCAATGCGGACAACAGCTATGTCCTGGACAATGTGAAAATCATGGACGCGCTGGACGGTTCTGTCCAAAATATGAATGGGACCTTAGCTGCCATCCGCAAAAATCTGTCCTACGATGAAACCTCTTTCCACCTCTATCAGGGCGGTTCCAACGGCCAGAACGGAAGCAGCGGCTTAACGGAGATTACGGCAGGAACTACACGGAACATCACGGATACGGACAAAGACGGCAAGAAGAACGATCGCTTCACCTATTATGTGGGTTCCCTGGCTCCCGGTGAGAGCAAGACTCTGACCTACACGGTGAATGTGGAGCCCGGTGTGTTCGTGGCGGCGGGAAACAAAGACTTCAAGATCAACAATCGCGCCTGCATTTATACCGATGACAGCAGAACAGATGGCGGCGTATGGCTGAAAGGCTATAACACCAGTAAGACCATTAACCGCAAGGTCTGGAGCCGAAAGCTGGCGGGCGGGAAGCAGGAGACGGAAAGCACTGTGTCCATGAGCGGCAGCGTGTATGACGCCACCGGCAGTTCCGTTACCCAAATCACCTCCCCTGACAGCAGCTTCACTGTGCCTGCCGGCAGCTACAAGTATCAGGTGGCAGCCAATGAGGCGGGAGACTGGGATCTGTCCTCTGCGTCCATGGCTGACAGCCTGGGCAGCCAGTACATGCAGTTTGTGGGCTATGTCCGGGTGGATGCCTATACCATCAGCAGCAATGCACCCGGTTCCGGCCTGGACGATGCAGCAGCCATTGCCAATTTGAGCAGCCGCACGCCCGATCAAACCGTCTGGGTAAAAGTTGACGGGCAAACCTCCTTCAGCTTCACACCTGAGCAGATTGGATTGGCTGGAACGCAAGCCTACCTTTTGACCTACTACGCGCAGCCCACGAATATCGACGGCATTACGCAGGTGGTGGTGAGCAACCGCTTCGAACTGAACGGTGAGGTGGTAATCGGCAACTCCCAGTATGTTGTGCTAACCGGTATTGGCGCCGAGGCCTCCGTCGTTGTGGCGGGCAGCAACAGCTTTGCTGCGGAAAAGCAGAGCTGGTACTACGAGGAACCCAAGGTGACCACCGGAGACTTTACCAATGGCGCACTGTACTGGGTCATCAAGGTGGATGGAACGGTTCTGCCCAGGGACACTGCCATCAGGGACGTCACGAATGCGGTCGGCGGGTCGGCTCACTATATTCGGGGCACCTCCTTTGTGGGCGTATATACGGGCAATTTGAAAACGAACTCTCTCGCGGATTATGCGGATTTGGATTCGCTAATCGACAGCAAGCTGCTGACGGACTTAGAAAGCAGTAGCTATACCGTTGCGGAAGGCACCTATTCTCTGACGCTGACCCTGAAGACAGAGATTTCCTTGGAGCAGGGTGATTCCCTTTATCTGATTGTCAAGACCGAGCCGAGTCAACTGCCCGCCAAGAAACGAGACGCCTTTACCTATAACAATAAGCTGCAAAGCTCCTCCGACGGCACCAGCTGGCTGGATCACAACACGGCCAGCAAGACCCTGTACGGCAGCGAAAATATCTTTAAGGAACTGGGCCGTGTCTTTACCTATCCCGGTTCCGGCAACTCCACCACGGACATCAAGCCCGGCACAAGACAGGCCATCAGCACAGACGCGCTGAACGGAGCGGGTACCTATGTGGCCTGGCAGATTCATGTGAACTATGAGGGCAGCCTGTCCGGGCGGTACCGTGTGGTCGAGCAGATCCCGGTTGGGATGGAGGTAACCTATGTCCGTATATGGTGGCTGGGATATAAAGCAGTTCTGCAGGATTCCAAACCCACCTTTGTGCAGCTCACAGCTGAGGAAATCGCCGCCCTAGGCGGCAGCTGGACGGAACACGCGAAGACCCTGCCCAGCAACAACGCGGGAAAACAGACGAACTACTATTACACCAACGGTCAGCAGGTGATCTGGGATATTGACAATCTGGTAGCCGGAGGCGGATACCGGGACGATTATGCCGTGGAGGTACAGATCGTCTGTAAGGTAACGGATCCTGACGTTCTTCTGGGCGGCGTGAGCAAGGAGTTCAACAATGTAGTCAGCCTGAAAAATTCCGAGGGAAGGATCATCGGCAACGACAACAATGGTGTGACAATCGAAAAACAGACGCTGTCCAAGCAAGGCACTTATAACCCCGAAACCAATGGCGGCCGGTATCCCTTTAAGATCACGCTGAATGAGTTGGGCGAGGATCTGGTCAGCGGGTCGGATGCCATCACCCTGGTGGACGATCTGAGCGATACCCTGATTCTGGACACCGCTTCCATTCAGGTGGTGAACACCAAGACAGGCGAGGTGGTATCGAACTGGACCGCCTCCGTGGAAGGACAGACGCTGAAAATTGTCCTGCCGGACAACCTGCCTCTGACCGTTATCTATGAAACCACAGTCAACGCCGCGCCGGGTCAGACCATCTCCATTTCCAACAACGCCCATTGGAAAGGCTATACCACCCCAAGCGGCGGCAGCGTTGAGGTCAAAGAATTCCATTATTCTTCTGGCGGCACCGTTGGTACGGACACTTCTCCCAGTGTAACAGTCAAAAAACTGGATCAATACAATACCAGCCAGACTCTTTCCGGCGCGACGTTCACATTGGTGGAGGGAACCTATGCTGACGGTACGTTTACCCCAACAACGGACGGCCTTTCCCTGACCGGCACCACCGGCGAGGACGGAACCCTGACCTTCGGAAAAACAAGCGAGCAGACCATGTCGTATAATACCGTCTACTGCCTGACCGAGACAGTGGCCCCGGAAGGATATGTGCTGGATGCCGTGCCCCACTACTTCGCTGTGGCAAAGCAGCAGGAGGACGGGAAATGTCCCACCTTCCCGAAGGGTGTGACCGTCTGGTATCAAAGCGCGGACTACACCTATCAGGCCTACAACCACAAGGGCGAAGCCACGGTGGCCAAGGCATTTTTGGATGCGGGCGGCAATCATCTGGCAAAAATCGACGGAGCCTACCGTTTCGGAATCTATGCCGAAGCAAATCCCACCGGCAATCCGCTGCAAACGGTGACCATCAAATACGCGAACAGCACGGTCACGCCGGAGAGCGGGACAGCGAAGTTTACAAACCTGACCCTTGGCGGAACCTATTACATCTACGAGCTGGATGATTCCAGTCAGCCAATTTCGGGCAATACGCTGGCCACGGTGAACGGCGCAAACTTCCTTGTCACCTATTCCAATGGCCCCGCGGTAACCATTCCCGAGAGCGGAACCGCCGCAGCCGCCGTTACCGTGACCAATCAGGTCTGTTATCCTGAACTGCCCCACACCGGCGGGGCCGGAACCACCCTGTATACCAAGGGAGGCGTCTTGTTAACGGCAAGCGCGATGTTCCTTCTGTTGTATTACCATACAAAACGCAGAAAGGAGGAATCCGCATCCTCCTGATGCGCGGCATGATCCCATTACTATGCAGAAACTTAAAAAGAAGAAGGGAAGTCAAACAATGAAACACGCAAGAAAACCCGCCAGTCTTCTGCTGGCTCTAATTATGGTTTTCGCTCTGGCTACTACCGCGTTTGCGGCAGAAAACACTACAATTTCGGCTCCCGAGGGAAGCACCCGCACCTATGATGTATACCAGATCTTCACTGGTGACCTCCATGAGGGTGTTCTGTCCAACATCAAGTGGGGCAAGAACGGCACCGGCACCGAAGGAACTGCTGTCGATCAGACCACTCTGGACGCTCTGGCCGCTGTGAATGGTAAGAGCGACACCGAAAAGTTAACGGAGATTCAGAAATATGTGAAACTGGATTCTGAAAAATTCGGTACGGTTTCCAATGGTAATCTGCTGTCCGTACCCACCGGCTACTATCTGATCAAGGACAACGGCCCTGTCAATGACGGTGAAGCCTACTCCCTGTATGTAGTCCAGGTTGTCGGCCCCACGACTATCTCTCCCAAGGTTGGAACCACAACCTCCGATAAGAAGGTTAAGGACACCAATGACAGCGCGGCGAACTCCACCACTGATTGGCAGGATTCCGCAGACTACGATATCGGCGATGCCGTACCCTTCAAGCTGAGCGCCACCATTGCGCAGGACTATGCCAACTACACTCACGGCTATAAGCTGACCTTCCACGATAAGGAAGACGCTGGCCTGAGCTTCAATAAGAATTCTGTGAAAGTCTATGTTGACGGAACGCTGATTACCACTGGCTATGAGGTTGTGACCGAAGGCCTGACCGACGGCTGCACCTTTGAGGTCCGCTTTGCCAACCTGAAGGACATTGCCTCTGTCAAGGCCGGAAGCATCATTTCTGTTGAGTATACCTCCACGCTGGATACCGACGCTACTGTTGGCTCCGCTGGCAACAAGAACACCTCCCATGTGACCTATACCAACAACCCCAATGACGAACAGGCCGGCGAAAACGGCGAGACCCCCGATGATGTTGTCATCGTATTCACCTACCAGACCATCGTCAACAAGGTTACCAAGAACCCCGCCTATGATGCGTCCAAGGATACTGAAAAAACTGGCACCGACAGCGACGGCAACAAGGAATTCATCCCTCTGAAGGGCGCAGGCTTCACCCTGTATAAGAAGAACGCTTCTGGTGCATATGAAGCTGTAGGGTCCGAGCTTAAGGGTGAGGACATGACCACTTTTACCTGGAGTGGCCTGGATGATGGCGACTACAAGCTGGTCGAGACCACCACGCCCTCTGGCTACAATACAATTCCCGATATCGAGTTCACCATTACGGCTACTCACGATGTGTCTTCCGATAACCCCACGCTGATATCCCTCAGTGGCGGTGATAAGTTCACCGGAGTGATTTCCACCGGTGTTGTTTCTGCCAACATTGAGAACCAATCTGGTGCACAGCTTCCCTCCACCGGCGGCATCGGCACCACCATCTTCTATGTCCTCGGCTCTGTTCTGGTCATCGGCGCGGCTGTGCTGCTGGTCACCAAGAAGCGCATGAGCACCAAGGGCTAATTCCCTGATACATATCTGAAACGCACTGACATCCCGCTGTGAACGCCGGGGAGGGACTCCCTCCCCGGCCCACAGCGGCAAGGAGAACCCCGCATGAAGAAGAAAAAAGGAAATTTCACAACGCTGCTGCTGATCCTGGTGCTTCTCGCGGGACTGTCCTTGCTGCTGTATCCTTCCGTCAGCGATTACTGGAACTCCTTCCACCAAACCCGCGCCATTGCCACGTATGCCGAAGAAGTCGCAAATTTGAACCAGGATCAATATGACGAAATCTGGGCCGCGGCCGAAAGCTACAACGCATCTCTGACCGATCGGGTCAATGCGTACCTGCTCAGCGACGCCCAGAAGGAAGAATACCAGCAGCTTTTGAATGTGTCCGGTCTTGGCGTCATGGGCTATATTGAAATCCCCAGCATTGATTGCTCTCTGCCCATCTATCATGGTACGGAGGAATCGGTCCTGCAGATCGCCGTGGGCCATCTGGACTGGTCCAGCCTGCCCGTTGGCGGGGAGAGCACCCACTGCGTCCTTTCCGGTCACCGGGGCCTGCCCAGCGCCAAGCTGTTCACCAACCTGGACAAACTCCGAGAGGGGGATATCTTCCTGCTGCGCATTCTGGACGAGGTGCTGACCTATGAAGTGGATCAGATCCTCATCGTGGAGCCTCAGGAAGTCGGAGCGCTGCAAATCGTGGAGGGTCAGGATTACTGCACATTGGTGACCTGCACCCCCTACGGTATCAATACCCATCGGCTTTTGGTCCGGGGACACCGCATCGACAATGTGGAGGAGGCCAAAACCGTCCGCGTCACAGCCGACGCCGTCCAGATCGAACCGTTGTTAGTGGCGCCCATTGTGGCGATCCCGATTCTATTGTTACTGCTGATACTGTTTCTGCTGCCAAAGCGGCCCAAGACGAAACACGGAGGTGACGCCGATGAAGAGGATTAGACGCATGACTGCTGCGCTGCTCAGTGTGCTGGCAGTATTCCTTCTCCTGCCCTTGCAGGCTCTGGCGGCGGGAAGTATTGACTTGAACCAGGATGTAAGTTTGACCATTTCCTATCAAGATGGAAACACGCCCCTGGTTGGTGCAGAGTTTGACATTTTCCTGGTTGCCACAGTAGACGAATACGGCGAGCTGACCACCACAAAAGATTTCGCCCAGTTCCATGTCAATATCCGGGGCAAGGATGACGAGGCCTGGCGGACACTGGCATCCACCCTGGAGGGCTATGTATTGCGGGATGATATTTCCCCCACAGACAGTGGAAAGACCAATGATAAGGGATTGGTTTCCTTTCCCACCGCCGGAAAGAGCCTGAAAGCGGGTTTGTACTTTGTACTGGGGTATCGACACACGCAAAATGGCTTCCGCTATGATCCCACGCCATTCATGGTAATGCTGCCTGGATTGGACAAAGAGAATAACATTTGGGTTTATGATGTAGCCGTCAATGCAAAGTTCGATTCATCCCAAATCCCTGATAACCCAGATGACCATACCATCGACCGAAAGGTTCTGAAGGTCTGGGCCGATGATGGACATGAAAAAGATCGTCCCAAAGAGGTAATTGTTCAGCTTCTTCGTGACGGCAAGGTATATGATACCGTAACCCTGAACGCGGCAAACAACTGGCGGTACACCTGGACGGGATTGAATGATCGCTATACGTGGACCATTGTGGAGAAAGAGTTGGAGGGCTATACCGTGGAGGTCACACGGGAGGGTATCACTTTTGTGGTGACAAATAGCTACAATGAGGAAATTCCTGACGAACCTACTCCCACAACACCTACCACGCCGGACAAACCTACTACACCTACAAAGCCGACGCTGCCTCAGACTGGCCAGCTCTGGTGGCCGGTTCCAGTGTTGATTGCCGCCGGACTGCTCTTTGCCGTGATCGGCCTGGTGCGCCGCAGAGGTGCTGTTGATGAGGAATGAAGAAAAAAATAGCAGAAAGCAAGAGGGCTTGCTGTTGATTACGATTGGGCTGCTGCTGATTGCAGCAGCCCTTTTCCTTGTATCTTACAACTTGTACGACGAGCTGCGGGCAGAGCAATCGGCCAGGCAAGCGGTAACCCAGCTGGATGCGTATTTGCCCGCAGAGGCCGCTCCAGAGGCTCCCTCGGACTCCGCCGGGGATCAGGAGCCGTTGGTGAGCGATGAGCGGACTGTTATTCCGGACTATGTTCTATCCCCTAATATGGAAATGCCAGTGGAAACCATCAACGGAATAGACTTTATCGGTGTTTTAAGAATCCCAGCCTTGGAGCTGGAGCTGCCGATTATCAGTGAGTGGAATTATCCCAATCTGAAAACTGCTCCCTGCCGGTACAGTGGGTCTGCCTATTTGAATAACCTGATTATTTGCGGCCACAACTACACTTCCCATTTCGGAACCTTAAAGAATCTCTGGGAGGGCGATATTGCCACCTTCACGGATATAGACGGAAATGTATTCATCTACAAAATGGTGGAGCGGGAGACACTGAACCCCACAGATTAGAGGGAATGGAAAGTGAAAATTGGGATTTGACTCTGTTCACCTGTACCGTGGGAGGTCAAAGCCGTGTGACAATTCGTTTTGAGCTGGAGGAAGACTGATTCCTCCAAAAATAGAAACAGGCTTTCGCATCGGGAAATTGACGGTAGCTATGCCGACTGGGCACGAAAAAACGGCTATACCATCCGGAACTGTGTCTGTGACTGCGATGGTTCCATTGAACTGGATACCCGCACCCTCCAGCGGGCCATATCGAGATAAGCTTCAAACTGCGTGTCGGCTTCCTTGGTTTCCACCCACGCCCCGCTTTGGTAGGCGTAGTGTTTACACCTTAACCCAGTCCATCGTCACCACAGACTCGCAGACTATCGCTGCAAAGCTCAACGGCGAATACATCCGTGCTAAAAATAACAACCAGCGGCTCTCTATCCTAGGGAGCCGCTCAGCTTACCATGGTACAAAACTCCATTATCATATTTGAAACCAGAAAAATACCGGGACAGCGCATTTTTTGCTGCCCCGGTATTCGTTTACGCATTGTCATCATCGCATAGCTCTTCACCAAACAGGCTGGGCAGGTAATCTCTCCTGCCATTGGCATCTTTACTTTAGTCATGGATTCCCAGTTCCTTTTCCACATCCTCCGCAGAGAAGTACCCCTGCTCCCCCCGGAGCGGCGACCCTTTTCCAGCTCTGTCATCAGCTTCTGCATCGCCATCAGCTTTTCATACTGGCGGTATTCCTCCATATCCAGAACCGCATAGCGGTCGTGACCATTTTCGAGTGAACATTTTGTGAACTTTTGCGAAAAGGGTTCTAAAAAGTGCGTTCTCGCTGCCTACCACATGAGAGACTTTTTCGGAGGGGTTCGAACAGGCAGCGCAGGCGCGGAAATGTAAACGATCTGTGAATTTTCTCGAAAAGGCTTCTAAAAATCGCGTTCCCGTGGCCTATGC